>Ga0209382_10000014_pt1 | contig 214506 bp, 216 predicted proteins | sample SoiMetdeltSBSDD5_FD_187599 | JGI IMG/M metagenome (GOLD analysis project Ga0209382, IMG submission 187599) | Bulk soil microbial communities from a Populus tree surrounding site in Tennessee, USA - Soil MetaG P. deltoides SBSDD5 (SPAdes) (version 2) | ecosystem: Environmental > Terrestrial >...
GCGAGCGGTGGAAGCTGCGCTGGGCGTCGGCGACCTTGCGGTGCGCGATCGAGTAGACCCAGGCCTCGAAGGGCAGTCCACGATGCTCATAACGCGGCAGCCCGCGGAGTACGGCGATGCAGACCTCCTGGGCGATGTCGTCAGACAGCTGACGGCCACCGGCGTACGACGCCAGCCTTGCCCGGCAATAGCGGTGGGCGACGACGTGCACCTCGCCCATCAGATCGTTGATCGCCAGCTCGTCGCCTTCAGCGGCCCTCCGCGCGAGGCCGGACAGCGCCCCTGGATCCGATGCCGACGATGACGATGCAGGCTTCGGACGCGTGAGCACCGTCTCGCCTCCTCCGCATCTGATCAGGGCCACGGGACAGTGTGCCAGGTTCGCCAGATGGCGTCACTGCCGAAAGTCCCGACTCCGGCATAACTCCCACGGTGTGTTTTGCGCGGTGGTTCCGAGCGCTTATGACAAAGGCGTGCGGCCTCCCATGAGCTCATGGGAAACCGCACGCCTGACGGGTCAAAACCCCTGGTCAGCGGGAGTGCCTAGTGGGCGTGCCCGTGACCGTGACCGGCTGGAGCCAGCTCCTCTTCCTCGGGCTTGTCGACGACCAGCGTCTCGGTCGTCAGCAGCATGCCGGCGATCGACGCGGCATTGGTCAGCGCCGCCCGGGTGACCTTGACCGGGTCGAGAACGCCCTGCGCGACCAGGTCGCCGTACTCACCGGTGGCAGCGTTGAAGCCCTTGCCCTCGCCGGCATCGCGTACCTTCGCGACGACGACATGCCCGCGCTCGCCACCGTTCTCGGCGATCCAGCGCAGCGGCTCGTCGGCGGCGATGCGTACGACGCGGACGCCGATCGCCTCGTCACCGCTGCGGCCGATGCCGTCCTCCAGGACCGACACGGCGTGGACGAGGGCCGAGCCGCCGCCTGCGACGATGCCCTCCTCGATCGCCGCGCGGGTCGCGGAGACCGCGTCCTCGATGCGGTGCTTCTTCTCCTTGAGCTCCACCTCGGTGGCGGCGCCGACCTGGATCACGCAGACTCCGCCGGCCAGCTTCGCCAGCCGCTCCTGCAGCTTCTCGCGGTCCCAGTCGGAGTCTGTGTTCTCGATCTCGGCCTTGAGCTGCGCCACCCGGCCGTCGACGTCGGCCTGCTTGCCGCCGCCGTCGATGATCGTGGTCGCGTCCTTGGTGACCACGACGCGGCGGGCCTGGCCCAGCACGTCGAGTCCGACCTGGTCGAGCTTCAGCCCGATGTCGGCCGAGACGACCTGGCCGCCGGTCAGCACGGCGATGTCCTGCAGCATGGCCTTGCGCCGGTCGCCGAAGGCCGGCGCCTTGACGGCCGCCGACACGAAGGTGCCGCGGATCTTGTTGACCACCAGCGTCGACAGCGCCTCGCCCTCGACGTCCTCGGCGATGATGAACAGCTTCTTGCCGGAGCCGATGACCTTCTCGAGCAGCGGCAGCAGCTCGTTGACCGCGGAGATCTTGCCCTGGTGGAGGAGCACGTAGGTGTCCTCGAGGACCGCCTCCATGCGCTCGGTGTCGGTCACCATGTACGGCGAGATGTAGCCCTTGTCGAACTGCATGCCCTCGGTGAACTCGAGGTCGGTGCCCAGCGTGTTGGACTCCTCGACGGTGATGACACCGTCCTTGCCGACCTTGTCGAACGCCTCGGCGATCAGCTCGCCGATGTGCGAGTCGCGCGCCGAGATCGTGCCCACGTGGGCCATGTCTTCCTTGGTCTCGACGTCACGCGCCATCTTGCCGAGCCGCTCGCCGACCGCGTCGACGGCGGCGTCGATGCCGCGCTTGAGGCTCATCGGGTTGGCGCCAGCGGTGACCGCACGCAGCCCCTCGTGCACCATCGCCTGCGCCAGCACGGTCGCGGTCGTGGTGCCGTCGCCGGCGATGTCGTTGGTCTTGGTCGCGACCTCCTTGGCGAGCTGCGCGCCCAGGTTCTCGAACGGGTCGTCGAGCTCGACCTCGCGAGCGACGGTGACACCGTCGTTGGTCATCGTCGGGGCGCCCCACTTCTTGTCGAGCACCACATAGCGGCCCTTGGGGCCGAGCGTCACCTTGACGGTGTTCGCCAACGAGTCGACACCACGCTCCAGCGCCCGCCGGGCGTTCTCATCGAACTCCAGAATCTTCGGCATTTATAGCCCTTTCGCTAAGACTTCAGTACTGAAGGCTTTTGTGTCGCAGTGCTGCATAGAAAAAGTGCTGCCCCGGCACCCGCGACCGCGGGACCGGGGCAATGGCACTTAGCTCACTTCTCGACGACAGCGAGCACGTCGCGCGCGGAGAGGATCAACAGCTCCTCACCGCCGTACTTGACCTCGGTGCCGCCGTACTTGCTGAAGATGACCGTGTCGCCGACCGACACGTCGACAGGGATCCGGTTGCCACTGTCATCGACCCGACCCGGGCCGACGAAGAGCACCTCGCCCTCCTGCGGCTTCTCCTTGGCCGTGTCCGGAATGACCAGACCCGACGCGGTGGTTTGCTCGGCCTCGACCGCCTTGACGACGATCCGATCCTCGAGCGGCTTGATGGTGACCGACACTTTGCCGACCTCCCCTTTCGCACAGCTGGGAGCGGTGATAGCTACGTAATGGACGTGGCGCCATCACGTACGCCGTCGCGGGGATCGTACGTCCGACACCGTTGGCACCCACGTGTGGAGAGTGCCAAGTCCGAATCTATGCCGTCGTTAGCACTCGGTCAACCTGAGTGCCAGGGCGTTCGCCGACAGCGTCCGTCGCTCACCCCTGAGCGTGACGGTTTTGCCGCCGATCCAGGGGCTGAGCCGCGAAAGCGTCACGCTCAGTGGAGGGCTTGGCGGAGGGCTGCGGCCCTGCAGGCGTCGCTGCGAGACAATCCGGCCGTGGAGGTCGCGACGTTCGAGGAGCTGCTGACGCCGCGTGGTCAGGCGCTGGTCGACACTGCCACCGGCCTGCTCGCGACCGACGACGAGCTCGCCGTGGGCACTCGGCTGCGACAAGATCATCCGGCCGACCTGGTCGCCGCCGCGATCGGTCAGGTTCTGCTTCGGCGCCGCGCGGGCGGGAAGTTCGGCCCCGACGCGGATCGCCTGTGGTTCACGACGTCGGCGCTCGAGCAGGCCAGCCGTCGCCGGGTCGCCGACCATCGAGCGGCTCGCCTGCGGAGTCTGGGAGTACGTACGGTGCTCGACCTCGGCTGCGGCATCGGCGCCGACCTGCTCGCGTACGCCCGAGCCGGCCTCGAGGTGATCGGCGTCGATCTCGATCCGCTGCGGGCCGCGATGGCCCAGGCCAACCTCGTCGCCGTCGGGCTGACCGGGCTGGTCGAGACGGCCGACGCCCGGACCTACGAGACCAGCGGCTTCGACGCCGTCTACGTCGATCCGGCCCGCCGCGACGACCGGGGCCGGGTCTTCGACCCGCAGGCGCAGTCGCCGCCGTGGGACGTCGTGGCCGGGCTGCTGCGGGGCCGGGCGGTGGCCAAGGCGGCGCCGGGGATTCCGCACCGGCTGGTGCCCGACGGCGTCGAGGCGGAGTTCGTCAGCGACGACGGCGACATGGTCGAGGCCGCGCTGTGGGGCGAGGACTTCGCGTCGACGGTGCGACGGGCGACCGTCCTGCCGGCCGGCGAGTCCCTGACGACCGACGACCTGCCGGTCACGGTGCCACTTGGGCCGCCGGCGGACTGGTGGTACGAGCCGGACTCCGCCGTGATCCGGGCCGGTCTGGTCGGTGCCGTCGCGGCCCAGGTCGGCGGTCATCTGCTCGACCACCGGATCGCCTATGTGACATCGACGCAGCGGATCGCCACCCCGTTCGCCCGCGGCTATCGGCTCGTCGAGGAGGTGCCGTTCCGCGAGAAGCGACTGCGCGCGGCGCTGCGGGCACGCGGGATCGGCACGCTGGCGATCAAGAAGCGCGGCGTCGACGTCGTGCCTGAGCAGCTTCGGCCGCGGCTGGATCTGAAGGGGGACGCCAGCGGCACGCTGATCCTGACCCGGGTACGCGACACGGCCCGCGCGTTCCTGGTCGAGCCGATGTGACGCTCAGCAGCCGGCGCGGCGCACGCCGTCGACGCCCACTGGGAGCCGGCCGGGCGCGGGACGCTTGCCGGTGAGCACGTCGACCAGCGCCCGCATCGCCCCTGGCGTATCGCCGTAAAGCGCGATCTTGGCCGTCGTGGCCTGGCTGTCGCCGAGGGCGTACGGCGTGTCCGTCGTGACCACGATGTCGCCGGAGCCGCTGCCGTCGCCGTAACCCACGAAGTCGACGACCGGCCCGGACCCGACCGACAGGCCCGCGGCATCGGCGGCATCGGCGAAGGCCGCGACCGCGTCCGAGTCGCCGATCGGCTGCACGGCGCCGTGGACGATCGGGCCGCGGCACGGGCCTTCCACGACGGTGATGCCGGCCCGGGACAGCGCCAGCGACTGCTTGGCCGACGAACCGAGCGGCCGCGGCTTCGGGTCGGACGCCTGCTGATGCATGAGTAGCGCGATCATCCGGGTCGCCGCCTCCTCCAGTCGCTGGCGCGGCAGCTTGCCGTCGTCCACCGCCGCCACGATCGCCTGGATCGCCGCCGGAACGCTGGCCGGCATCAACAGGACGTCGGCACCGGCCCGCAGCGCCTTGACGGCCGCTCCGCCGGCGCCATAGGTGTTGACGATCGCCCCCATGTTGAGCGCATCGGTGATCGCGACGCCGTCGAAGCCCATCTGGTGACGCAGCAGACCGGTCACCACCTTGTGGGACAGCGACGACGGCACTCCGGGGTCGATCCGCTTGACCGCGATATGGCTGATCATGACCGCCGGCGTGCCGGCCTGGACGGCGGCGCCGAACGGCGGGAGGTCGCGTCGTTTCAGCGTGGCCATCGAGGCGTTCTGCACCGGCAGTACCTCGTGGCTGTCGGCCGGCACGCTGCCATGACCGGGGAAGTGCTTGACGACCGGGATGATCCCGGCCTGGTCGTAGCCGCGCAGCGACGCCTCGACGGTCCGGCTCACCAGGCTCGGATGGCCGCCGGCCGATCGGCTGCCGATCGTCGGGTCGCTCGGCCCGATCGTCACGTCGGCGTCCGGCGCGTACACCACGGTGAACCCGGCGTGGAGGAGCTCACCGCCCGAGGCGTACGCAGCGTCGCGTACGGGCGCTTGCGCGCGGGCGGCACCGGCGGTCATGTACGCCGGGAACTGTGTCATCGGCTCGCCCAGCCGCTCGACGATGCCGCCCTCCTGGTCGACGCTCAACCAGAGCGGCCAGTCGCGCGGCACGTCCTTCTGGAGCGTGCGCATGGCGTGGGCCGCCGCCGAGACCGAGGCGACGTTCTCGGTCATGACGATGAGGCCGCCGAGATGGTGGTCCTCGACGAACTGGACCGGCGGCTCGGTCCCGGAGTAGGCCGCGACGATCACCTGGCCGGCGAGCTCGCGCGTCGACAACGCGCCGACCGCGCGGCGGGCATCGGCGACCTCGCCGCGGGTCGGGCCCCATCCGGTCGGCTGGTTGGGGTCGGCGGTCGGGCTCTTGGGAGCCGAGCTGGTCGCGGTGGACTCGGCCGGCTGTTCGGCGGCGTCGTTGCTCGCGTTGTCGCTCGTGTCACCGCTGCTGCAGGCCACCGTGACCAGGCACAGTGCCGCCAGCAACACGGTCAAGAGTCGTCCGCGTCCCGAGGTCATCCGATCCAGACTCGCACACGGGCTCAGCGCAGCAACCAGGCGACCGTCACGGCGTAAGCCACGATCAGGACGCCGCCGACCCAGCGCCGCACCGGGCCGCGGTGCATGGCGAGTCCGACCGTCGACGCCACGACCAGGGCGGTCACGACGACAATCCCGGTCTGGTCGCCGACCTCGAGCGGGCGTACGACCGCGGCGAGTCCGAGGGAGAACGTCGAGTTGTACGCGATCGCGCCGAGGGTGCCGGCCAGCGCGATCTCGGGCATGCCACGCCGTCGGGCTGACCACACCAGGGCCAGCATCTCGGCGCTGGTCGCCAGGGCGAGCACGGTGAGTCCGATCGCCGAGTCGCTGCGGCCGGCCGCCGTGACCAGGCGCTCCGCGCCGCTGACCACGACGAGTCCGCCGATGACCATCGTGACCAGCCCGACGACGACCATTAGGAGCGGGAGCCAGCGTCTGGTCGCCGTGACGGTGGCCTCGGCGCCGCTCGGCTCGGTGGCCGCCGCGGGCTCGGTGCCGGTCGGCCCGTCGCCGGTCGGCTTGGTGCCGTACTCCTCGTCTTCCTCGGTCGCCTCGACCAGTTCGCCGATCGACGGCGGCCGGCGCTCGACGCGCCACAGCAGTCCGACCAGGACCAGGTAGACCGCGATCAGCCCGATCCCCTCCGGCCGGGCGACCGTGCCGCCGACCACGGTCAGCAGCGCCAGCACGGCCGTGGCCGCGGCGACCAGCGCATAGCGGCGGACGGCCGGCGTGATGACGAGCGTGGTGACGACGGCGAGCAGGCCGAGCGTGACCGTGGCGATCACCAGGTTGGCGCCGAGGGCATCGCCGATCGCCAGGTCGGGCCGGTCTCGCCAGGCCGCGACACTGGCGGTCCACGCCTCCTCCGGCTCGGCGCCGGCAACCAGCGCGGCGAGGCCGAAGGCACTGAGTCCGATCGTTCTGGACGCCGGGACGATGTGCTCGGCGAACGCCTCACTGCCGGCGACGAGTAGTCCGGCTCCGATCGCCATCAACACCAGCGCCGTGAGCACCTGTCGACAGTAGCCCCAGCCCCCACCCTTCGGTTTTGCGCCCTCACTGACGGTCGGGCGGTGCGTACACCAGCATTCAGGACGCAAAACCGACGCGACGATGCAACCATGACCGGGTCTCGATGCATCTAGGGGGCGTGACGGAGGACGGCGGATGAACCCGGACGCGGAGGCGCGGTTCAGCGAGTTCGTCGCGGCGCGGCAGCAGGCGCTGCTGCGGACGGCGTACCTGCTGACCAGCGACCGCCACAGTGCCGAGGACCTGGTGCAGATCTCCCTCGCCAAGGCGTACCTGGCGTGGGACCGGCTGCGCGATCCCAATGCCGTCGAGGCGTACGTGCGGAAGATCATGGTCAACGAACACACCAGCTGGTGGCGTCGAGCCTGGCGGCGCAACGAACGCAGCACCGACACGCCACCCGAGTCGCAGACCGCCGACGACCCCACCGCCTTCGAGAACCGCGACGCGATGTGGGTGCTGGTCCAGACGCTGCCGCCGAGGCAGCGAGCCGCCGTCGTCCTGCGCTACTACGAGGATCTGTCCGAGGCAGAGACCGCCCGGGTGCTCGGCTGCTCGGTCGGCACGGTCAAGAGCCAGACCAGCCGTGCTGTGGCGGCGCTACGGGCCCGACTCGCCGAGGACGGCCTGTCGGCGAAGGGAGGGGCGGCATGAACGACTCGTTCGACGACGACCTGCGACGCTCCCTGCACTCGCAGGCGGACGGCCTGCCTCGGGTGCCCGATCTCAGCAGGAGCGCGATCAGCAAGGCCCACGGGATCCGGCGACGCCGTCGGGTCGCGGGGATCGCAGCGGCCGCCGCCGTGGTGGCGATCGCGGTGCCGATCGGCTTGCGGGTCGGCGATGTCATCTCCAACGGCAGCGGCCCGGTGGACCCGAGCACCCATGGGCCGTCCGCGGTCATCAGCGAGAGCGCCGGGCCGGTGAGCCGGGTGCACATCCCGCTAGACCTGCAGGAGCTGTCCGAGGGCGGCGCGCCGGGGGTCCCCTACCTCGACGGCCGCACGGTGGTCGGAGACGGCTTCACCGTCGATGTTTCCGGTGGAGTCACCGCGGTGGCACCCGTCGTCGACGACGCGTACGTCACCGGCAGCTGGGACAAGGGCTGGCCGATGACGCGATACGCCGCCGACGGCACCACCGAGGACCTCGGTACGGTCCAGGCGCTGCCGGTGGCATCGGCCGACGGACACTGGGTGGCGTACGCGACCGGTGCGACCGACGAGTCCGGAAACCAGGTCGGTCCGACGGCGCTGACGCTGGTCGACGACGAGACCGGCGGGTCGTCGTCGGTGGAGATCAACGATGCCTCGTTCGTGACGGTCCATGCGGTCGTCGACGGCACGGTCTACTTCACCTACGACACGCCCGCCGGCCGAGGGGTGCCGCTGCAGACCTGGTCGATGGACGACGCCAGCCCTAAGCAGGTCGAGGGTGATCTCGACGCGACCGCGGTGTCGAGCGACGGTGCACTGGCCGGCCGGCTGACCAGCGTCCGGGACTTCGGGTCATGCAGCACGATCGTCCAGCTGACGACCGGTGCGCAGACGCCGGAGAACTGCGACTACAAGTACATGGGCTTCAGCCCGGACGGCACCTACGCCTGGGCGGTGCCGTCGGATACCGAGGGCTACGCAGCCAGCAAGTTGGTCCTGGTGGACGTGGTCACCGGATCGCCGTTCCGTGTCTACGACTCGAAGTCGATGCAGCACGGAATCTCCTTCATGGACGCGACCTTCGAGGACGACGACACCCTGCTGGTCCGAGCCGAGCAGGACGGCGGCACGGCGCTGCTGCGCTGCACCGCCGAGGCCAACGACTGCGAGCTCGCCGCGCCGTTGACCGACGGGACCAGCCTGGGTCGTAATCCCTACCTGCTCCCCGACGGACGCTGACGGCGGCTAGGCCACGACGAGCTCGACCGGCATCGACGAGTCGGCCGGCAGGTCGAGGGCCGAGGGCGGTCGGTCGCGGCCGACCAGCTCGGCGCCGAGGGCGGCCACCATGGCGCCGTTGTCGGTGCACAGGCCGGGCCGCGGCACGCGTACCCGGATGCCGGTGGTGGTCGCCCGCTCCTGGGCCATCGAGCGCAGCCGTGAGTTGGCCGCCACGCCGCCGCCGATCAGTAGGTCGTCGACACCGCGTTGCCGACAGGCGTCGATCGCCTTGGCGGTGAGCACATCGCAGACCGCCTCCTGGAACGACGCTGAGACGTCGGCGACCGGCACCGGCTCGCCGGACTGCTGTCGGGCCTCGACCCATCTCGCGACGGCGGTCTTGAGACCCGAGAACGAGAAGTCGAACCGATGTCGCTGCAGATCGCGACTGCTGGTGAGTCCTCGGGGGAACTCGATCGCGACCGCGTTGCCGGAGCGGGCTTCGGCGTCGATGTACGGACCGCCGGGGAACGGCAGGCCGAGCAGTCTCGCGACCTTGTCGAACGCCTCGCCGGCAGCGTCGTCGATCGTGGACCCGAGCGGCTCGATCGCGCCGGTGACGTCCTCGACGAGGAGCAGGCTGGAGTGTCCGCCGCTCACGAGCATCGCCAGACACGGCTCGGGCAGGGGCCCGTGCTCGAGTTGGTCCACGGCGACATGCGCGGCGAGGTGATTGACGCCGTACAGCGGGCGGCCGAGCCCGATCGCGAGGGACTTCGCCGCCGCCACGCCCACGAGGAGTGCGCCGGCCAGGCCCGGGCCACTCGTCACGGCGATCGCGTCGACGTCGGACAGGCGTACCCCGGCCTGCTCGGTCGCTCGCTCTACCATGGGAACCATCGCCTCCAGATGGGCCCGGCTCGCGACCTCGGGGACGACGCCGCCGAATCTGGCATGTTCCTCGACGCTGGACGCGATCGCGTCCGCGAGCAGTGTCTGGCCGCGGACGATTCCGATGCCGGTCTCGTCGCACGAGGTCTCGATCCCAAGGATCAGCGGTCGGTCGGTCGTCATCTGTCCTGCTCCGTCGCCATGGCGGCGAGCTCGGTGCGATTGGCAACGCCGAGCTTGGCATAGACGTGCGAGAGATGCGTCTTGACGGTCGCCCGACTGACGAACAGCCGCGAAGCGATCTCCGGATTGGACAGGCCGCTCGCCACGAGACCGACCACCTCCCGCTCCGTCGGTGTCAGGCTGCCCCACCCGGTCGAGGGACGGTCCCGCGCGCCGCGCGCCCGGGTGGCATAGGCGACCGCACCGTCCAGGTCCAGCGCCGATCCCTCGGACCAGGCGGTCGCCCACTCCTCGTCGGACAGCGCGGCGCGCACGGTCGCGAGGGCGGTGTCATGGTCGGCCTGGTCGATCGCCGGTCGCGGGTAGCCGATGCGCTCGCGCGCCGCCTCACACGCGGCGAGCAGCCGTACCGACTCGGCCGGACTGTCCCGCCGGGCGGCCAGCATCGCCAGCGCCTCCAGGCTGTCGACGTAGAAGGTGCGCAGTCCGGCCCCGACGCGGACCGCCAGTGCCTCATGGTGCAGCCGCTCGGCCTGCTCGACGTCGCCCCGCTCCAGGTCGGCCGGGTCGGTGAGCCGGGCCAGCTCGTCCAGCGACTCGGCGACAACGTGCGGGATCTCGAGCCGCCGGGCGAGCTCTACGCCGCGCTCCGCATGCGCCCGGGCGTCGTCGCGCTGACCGAGCCGCCGCAGCGCACTGGCAAGGCCGGGCAGCCCGCGGGCGGCGATCCAGTTGTCGGTGTCCGGCGCCGCGAAGCGGGTGCAGCGCTCGAACCACTCGACCGCGCCGTGCAGATCGCCGCCCCACAGGTGCAGCTTGCCGATCGCCACGCCCATGCCGACCACGTCGACGTCGGGTCCGGCATCGTCGATCGACCGGACCAAGCGATCCATCAGCCGCCGGGCCTCGTCGACCTCGCCGGCGACGCCGAGTGCCCAGGCGAGGTTGGTGGTGTTCGTGCCGGTGGTGAAGTAGTCGCCGAGCGGCTCGGCGATCCGCATCGCCTGCTGGCCGAGCTCGACGGCCCGTCGAAGATCGCCGGTGAACAGGCCGGCCCAGACCTCGACGGAGTAGGAGAACGCCGCGCAGAACCGGTCGCCGCGCGCCAGGGTGCGCTCGCGGAGCGGCTGGACCAGGGCCACGGCGTCGTCGTGCCGGTCGCGGTTGGTCAGCGCGCAGGCCTCGATGAGCTGGCCGTGATCGCGGGCGTACGGATCGCCGGCTCTGGCTCCGTACTCCTGCGCCTCGCGGGCCAGCTCCTCGGCCCGGGCGAAGTCGAAGTAGAACGGGTGGTAGGCCGACTGGAGCAGGCAGCGGCCGCGGATCCGGTCGTCGCCGAGCTCGATCGCGAGCTCCAGCCCCTGCTGCGCGGCGCCGTCGGCGAGGCCGAGCCGGCCGCCGACCTCGCCGACCATCGCGACGCCGCACAGCAGGCGGGCTTGCAGCAGCGAGCGGTCGTCGGGAACGCGTTCGATCGCCTCGGTCAGCAGTTGCAGGCCCTCGTGGGCCCGGCCGCAGATGAACCAGTAGCGGGCCAGCGCCGCCGCGAGCCGCCGGCCGCGGTCGGGATCCGTCGCGTCGAGTCCCCACCGCAGGGCGCTGCGCAGGTTGTCGTGCTCGGCGTCGAGCACCATGCGACAGGTGTCCTGGTCGATCTCCAGCTCGGGCTCGGCCGTCTCCGCCAGCTCGAGGAAGTAGTCAAGGTGCCGATCGCCGGCGGATGCGGTCTCGCCGGCCGCGGCCAGCCGCTCGGCGCCGTACTCCCGCACGGTGTCCAGCAGCCGGTAGCGCGCCTCGGACGGTCCTTCGCGCATCAGCACGAGCGACTTGTCGACCAGCCGGCTGAGCGCCGGGAGGATGTCGCTGCGGCGTACGGAGTCGGCCGCCGTGACCGTCTGGGCCGCGTCGAGGGTGAACCCGCCGACGAACACGGAGAGCCGCCGGAAGACCGTGCGGTCCACGTCGTCGAGCAGGTCATGGCTCCACTCCATCGACGCCGTCAGGGTCTGCTGCCGGGCGATCGCGCCACGCGGACCGCCGGCGAGCAGCTCGAACCGGTCGTCCAGCCCCTCCGCGATCTGGTTGGCCGTCAGGATCCGGATCCAGGCGGCAGCGAGTTCGACGGCCAGCGGAATGCCGTCGACCCGGCGGCAGATGCGGCGGACCTGCTGCTCACTGTCGGCATCGACGCCGAATCCCGGACGCACCAGGGCGGCCCGGTCGGTGAACAGGCGGACCGCGTCGTCATCGGCCATCGACGGCACCCGCCAGATCGCCTCGCCCGCCACACCGAGCGGCTCCCGGCTGGTGGCCAGGATCGAGACCTGCGGACAGGCCCGCAGCACCGCATCGGCGAACTCCGCGACCGCATCGAGCAGGTGCTCGCAGGTGTCGACGCACAGCAGCAGGCGGCGGCTGCGCAGCTGGGCAGTCAGCGCCGGCAACGGAGCATGGGCCGGCTCGACGAGGACGCCGACCGCGGTCGCGGCCAGGCCGGGCAGCGACGCGGGATCCGCGACCGAGGCGAGGTCGATCCACCAGGTGCCGTCGGGCCAGCGGTCCGCGAGGCCAGCCGCGGCCTGCACCGCGAGCCGGGTCTTGCCGCAGCCGCCGGCGCCCGACAGGGTGACCAGCCGCTGTTCGCGCAGCAGTCCGTCCACGGCGGCCAGCTCGTCGCCGCGGCCGACGAAGCTGGTCAGCTGGGTCGGCAGGTTGTTGGGGAGCACGTCGAGCGATCGCGGCGGCGGGAAGTCCTGGCGCAGCTCGCCGTGGACCAGCCCGAACAGCGGCTCCGGCCGGGACAGGTCGCGCAGCCGATGCACGCCGAGCTCGATCAGCCAGGCGCCCTCGGGCAGCGCATCGCCCACCAGGTCGGCGGTGGCGGCCGACAGCACGATCTGGCCGCCATGGGCGACGTCGCGCAGGCCGGCGCAGCGGGCCATCGCCGCCCGCGTCTGGTCGCGTCCGTCCGGCCCGCCCAGCTCACCGGTGAGTACGCCGATCCGCACCCGGATCGGCAGCCCGCCCGGCCAGTCGGTCGCCGCGGCGTCGCGCTGGATCGCGAGTGCCGCCGCCGCTGCCTCGGTCGTCGAGCCGAACACCGCCAGGACGCCGTCCGCCCGGCCGCCGCCGTCCCCCTTGCCGCCGCCGTCCGCCTGGCCGCCGCCGTCCGATTCGGTGCCGCCGTGCGACCGGATCGCGGCGGCCACGAGGTCGTTGTGCCGCTCGATCGCCGCGGCGGCGGCATCCGGCGCCATCTCCCACAGCGGCTCGGAGCGTTCGACCCCGGTCGACAGGAAGGTGGCCGTACCGGAGCGCGTCATGTCCGACATCATCTCGGGCCCCGACGTCGCGTCGTCCCCGCCGCAGGCCCCGGAGCGGTCTGGGTTTCAGCCATAGGGTGATTCCAGCATCGCGCGGCTTCACTTGTCTTTCAGGTCGGTCACGACCGGGCAGCGACCACGCATCGACCGGCGGAATCAGCCACCGGCGAGCCGCAACATCAACCAGCTGGCCGATGTTCGCCGACCGGCCCGTCGGCAGGCTGCCGGGTATGTCGACAGCTCATGCGCAACTGCGGTTCTCCATCGAGCACTGGGCCGCATTCTGGGACAGCCCGCACCCCGACCTGGCCGGCCGGGTCGTGACGCCCGATGTGGTGGGCCACTGCCCGGGCGACACCGAGCCGGCCCGCGGCGTCACGCAGTACAAGCAGCGGATCGCGCGACTGCTGGAGCGGATCCCCGATCTCCGGCTCGAGGTCGCCGAGCACGCCAGCAACGGGGAGTTCCTCTTCGTGCACTGGATCGCCCGCGGCACCGGTGAGTCCGGGCCGTTCACCTTCAGCGGCGTGGACCGGATCCGGCTCCGCGACGGCCTGGTGAAGGAGATCCGGACCTACTACGACCCGACCCATCTCGACTCACCCCTCGGGAGGAGCACATGACCCACACCGATGAGTTCTCGCCTCGACGCTGGTCTGTACGGGCGATCGGATACGCATCACTGACCAAGAAGGAGCGAACAAATGACTAGACGATTCGCGACCGCCGTCTGCGGCCGCCGGATCAAGTGGCTCGTCGTCGTGTTCTGGGTGGCGGTACTGATGATCGGCGGCATGGGCGCCTCCAAGCTCACCTCCGTCGAGAACAACGAGGCCTCCTCGTGGCTGCCCGGAGACGCCGAGTCGACCAAGGCGCTGGAGGCCAGTGAGTCGTTCTCCGATCCGGACACGATGCCGGCGATCGTCATCTACGAACGCGACGGCGGCATCACCGACGCCGACCGGCAGCAGGTCGCCGAGGACATCCAGGCGTTCAACGACATGAACGGCCAGAAGGCGCCGGCCCTGGTCGGCAAGTCCGCCTCCGATGACGACGCCACCGTCACCATCGACGGTCGGATCGGCCAACCGGAGCTGTCCGAGGACGGCAACGCACTGCGGGTCTACGTGCCGATCAACACCGGTGGGCCGGACGGCTGGGAAGCGATGCCGGACGTGGTCGACCACATGCGGGACGTCGCGAACGACGGCGCCGACGGCATGGTCACTCACGTGTCCGGTCCCGGCGGCACCGCGGCCGACATGGCGACCGCCTTCGAGGGCATCGACGGTGCGCTGCTGCTCGCGGCGGCCGGCGTGGTCGTCCTCATCCTGCTCCTGACGTACCGCAGCCCGGTGTTGTGGATACTTCCGCTGATCTCGGCGGGTGTCGCGCTGACGAGTGCGCAGGGCGTGATCTACCTGCTGGCGAAGTACGCCGACCTCACGGTCAACGCGCAGAGTACGGCGATCCTCGCGATCCTGGTCTTCGGCGCGGGTACGGACTACGCGCTGCTGCTGATCGCCCGCTATCGCGAGGAACTGCATCGGCACGAGGACCGGCACGAGGCGATGGCCGAGGCACTGCATCGGGCCGGGCCCGCGATCATCGCCAGCGGCAGCACCGTCGTGCTCGGCATGCTGTGCCTGCTGGTCGCCGACATGAACTCGACACAGGGTCTCGGTCCGGTCCTCGCGATCGGCGTCACGGTCGGCCTGCTGGCCATGATCAGCCTGCTGCCGGCCCTGCTGGTGATCGTGGGCCGGTGGATCTTCTGGCCGAAGCGACCGCACTTCGACAGCGTCGAGCCGACCACCACCAGCGGCTTCTGGGCCAAGGTCGGACGGCTCATCGTGCGTCGGCCGCGCGCGGTCTGGATCGGCACCGCGATCGTGCTCGGCGCGATGGCACTGGGGACGACCAACCTCAACGCCACCAGCCTGACCAACGCCGAGCAGTTCGGCGGCGACACCCCTGACTCGATCAAGGGCGACGCCGTCATCGCGAAGCACTTCACCGCCGACGACGCGAGCCCGGTGCAGATCGTCACCAACGCCGAGTCGGCCGACGCGGTCCGCCAGGCCACGGCCGAGACCGAGGGCATCGCCAGCGTCGGCGAGCCCCGGGTGACCGGCGACACGGCGTACATCGAGGCAAGCCTGGTCGGCAACCCGGTCAGCGACTCGGCGTACAACACCGTCGAACGGGTCCGCGACGCGGTCCATGCCGTGCCCGGCTCGGATGCCCTGGTGGGTGGTGCGTCGGCGTTCTATCTCGACACCAGGGTGGCGTCGCAGCACGACAACTGGATGGTGATCCCGATGGTGCTGATCGTCGTGTTCTTCATCCTGGTGCTGCTGTTGCGAGCTCTGGTGGCGCCGCTGCTGTTGATCGCGACCGTCATCTTGTCCTACGGCGCGGCGCTCGGCGTGAGTGCGTTGCTGTTCGGCGAGGTGTTCAGTGTCGACAACTCCGACAGCGCGTTCCCACTCTGGGTGTTCGTGTTCCTCGTCGCCTTGGGCATCGACTACAACATCTTCTTGATGACCCGGGTGCGCGAGGAGGCGCAGAAGGTCGGCAGCCGGCGCGGTGCCCTGATCGGACTCGCGGCGACCGGTGGTGTGATCACGTCGGCCGGCCTGGTCCTCGCCGGGACCTTCGCCACGCTCGCCACGATCCCGATGACGTTCCTGATCCAGATGGGCTTCGCGGTCGCGTTCGGCGTCCTGCTCGACACGATCATCGTCCGCTCGGTGCTCGTGACCGCGCTCAACCTGGATCTGGGCCGGCACATGTGGTGGCCGAGCCGGCTCAGTCGTCGCGAGTACGACGAGCAGTTCGAGGATCCCGACCCGACCGAGGAACGGGAGTTGGTGCCCATCGGCTGACCGTCCGGTCTGCCCGCAAAGCGTCCGGCAGGGTGTGGCACTGGGGCCATACCCTGCCGGACTGTCGTTGTGCGACGGCGCTGGGACGATGGCGGCATGACCGACCCGACTCGCATCCGCCCGTACGCACCGTCCGATCGCGACGCGGTCCTCGCCCTCGCACCCAGGCTGACCGAGGGCGTCGCGCCGTGGCGGGATCCGGCGGCCGTCCGCACGGCGGTCGTGGGCTGGGTACGCGGATCGATCGACTCCCCCGACGCCGACGACCGGCTGCTGCTGGTGGCCGAGCGCGACGGGCGGGTCGTCGGCTTCGCCGGTGCGGTCGAACGTGAGCACTGGAGCGGCTCGGCCGACGCCTACATCGGCGAGCTGATCGTCGACCGGGCCGTCGAAGGCCACGGCATCGGCCGGGCGCTGATCAACGCCGTACGCGACTGGGCCGGTCGGCGTGGCCTCGGCGCCATCTCGCTGGAGACCGGCGCCGCGAACGAGCCGGCCCGGGCGTTCTACGCCGCGCTCGGCTTCGCCGAGGAGGACGTCCGCCTGACGCTCCGGCTGTAGCGGCACCCGAGAATCGACATTGCGGGGGTCAGCGCCCCCATGATGTCGATTTCCTCGCACCGACAGCGGCGTCAGGCCAGGCCCAACTCGAGGACGAGCGCGTCGCGGCCGGCGCCGTAGTAGGCCTGGCGGCGGGAGATCTCGACGAAGCCGAGCCGGCCGTACAACGCCAGGGCTGCCTCGTTGCTCGCCTCGACCTCCAGCAGCATCCGCGCGCATCCGCGTCGGCGGGCCTCGGCCATCAGGGCGTGGACGAGGGCGGCACCGAGGCCGTGGCGGCGCTGACCGGCGGCGACCGCGATCCGATGCAGATCGGCGACATCGGCGATCGTGGCGACGATCCCGTAGCCGACGACCCGATCGTCCTCGACCGCGACGGCCAGGTGCCGCATCTCGGGCACGCCGTCCCACTCGGCCTGCCAGGCCGCCGCACTCCAGGCGTCGGTGCCGAACGCCTCGGCGTCGACGGCTCGTACGGCCGGCAGGTCCGCCTCGACGGCCGGCCGCACGGTCATGACACGCGCTTCGGAGCGCCCGGGACTCGAACGTCCGGACGCCGGAGATAGAGCGGCTCGGGCGCCAACGTCGGCACCGCGTCGCGTGCGGCGAGATCCGCGAGCACGCCCGCGTCCGGGTCGACCGGGCCGTCGACGGCATGGAGCAGGTCGGAGTAGAGCTGGGCGCCACGGCCGACGACGGGCAGGCCGGCCGGCAATCGGTCGGCAAGCTCCGCGGGTCGGTCGACGGCCGGACCGCTGACCCGATGACCGGCATCGTCGTAACGCGCCCAGTAGACCTCCTTGCGACGGGCGTCGGTGGCGACCACCAGCGACCCGTCGATCCGCTCGCGAGCCGCCGCCGCGACGATGTCCAGACTGCACACACCGTGAACCCGGACCGGCAGTGCGGCGGCGAGCGTCCGCGCCGTCACGATCCCGACCCGGAGCCCGGTGTACGGCCCGGGCCCGACGCCGACCGCCACGTCGGTCAGCTCCTGCCGGTCGACTCCGGCCGCTGCCATCACGGCAGCGATCGCCGGAGCCAGCAGCTCCCCGTGTCGCATCGCGCCCTCGCGGTCCTGTCGCGCGACCACGGCCGAGCCGTCGTGGAGCGCCACGGTGACGGTCGGCGACGCGGTGTCGAAGGCAAGCAGCAGCACGGCAGGAGCTTAGGTCAGCAGCGTCGACCGCAGCGGAATGCCGAACCAGCGCGCGCCGTGCGGCCGGACCGTGACGACCCTCGGATCAACGTCGAAGGCCTCGGTCGTCGCGGCCGCACGGTCGAGCCGGATCTCGAGCCGTTGCTCGGTCAGATCCTCCGCGATGCCGGTGCCCCACTCCACGACGGTCACCGACTCCTCGACCGAGGCGTCGATGTCGAGGTCGTCGAACTCGACCGCGTCACCGAGCCGATAGGCGTCGACATGCACTAGCGGAGGTCCGGAGTCGAGATTCGGATGCACTCGCTGGATCACGAAGGTCGGCGACGTGACGCTTCCGCGAACGCCGAGACCGGCACCGATGCCCTGGGCCAGCGTCGTCTTGCCGGCGCCGAGCTCACCGGACAGCACGACGAGATCGCCGGCCCGAAGCAAGGCGGCCAGCCGCTCGCCGAACGCTCTAGTGTCCTCTGCAGTCGTCAGCTCGCGACGGACCGGCAGCGATTTCGCGTACGTCAGGAACGGCCCGTCCCGCTCGACCTCGGCGTAGCCGCGCCGCCGCCAGAACTCCACCGTCTCAGGCAGCTCGATCCGCGCCGTCAGCGTCAGGCCGTCCAGCCCGAGCTCCTCGGCCAGCTCCTCGGCGCATCCCACCATCGCCGACGCGACGCCGTGGCCCTGATGATCCGGGCCCACACTGACCCGCCGCAGTCCGAGCACACCGGGTCGAGGCCGGTCGAAGAGCATCGCGCCCACCGGCTGGTCCGACGCCCGTACGACCAGGCCGCCGTGCTCGGACAGCGCCGCTCGTACGTCGTCCTCGGTGACCCGGGTCGCCGTCGACGGCGGGTCGAGGGACTGCCGGGCGCCGAACGCGCGATGGATCACCTCACACACCGCGGCGGCATCGGCCGGTCCGGCGTCGAGCACAGTCAGCGCGGTCACGGCTGCACACCTCTCATCGCGGTCGATTCTTCCAGGGTGCCGACGGCGGGCGAGGGGCAGTCCGGCAGGAGTGGTCGGTTAGCCTGCCGAGGCAGCCGATCGTCCGGGAGGTCGCGTGCGCACTGCGGTGGCGCTGTTCACCAGGGACCTGCGCGTGGCCGACAACCCGGTGCTCGCCGCCGCTGCCCAGGCCGACCGGACGGTGGCCCTGTTCGTCCTCGACGACGCGATTCTCTCCGGTGACTTCAACCGGCCCAACCGGGCCGGCTTCCTCGCCGAGTGCCTGGCCGATCTCAGAGCGGCGCTTCGCAAGCGGGGCAGCGAGCTCGTGATCCGCTCCGGCGACACCACCGACGAGGTCACCCGTCTCGCCGAGGAGACCGACGCGTCGATCGTCCACGTGGCGGGTGACGTCAGCGGGCATGCCCAGCGCCGTGAGGAGCGATTGCACAAACGGCTGGCGAGTGCCGGCGTCGAGCTGCAGGTGCATCCGGACGCGTTGTTCGTTGTCCCGCCCGGCCGGATCACGCCGGTCGGTCGCGATCACATGGCGATCTTCACGCCGTACTTCCGCCGCTGGGAGGCCAAGGCGACCCGGCCACTGGCACCGACACCGCGACGGCTGAGGAGCGTCCGCGTCGGATGCGGCCGGCTGCCGACGGCGAGCGGGATCTGCGACGGGGTCGAGTCGCCGGAGCGGCCGGCCGGCGGTGAGCAGAAGGGCCGGCGGCTGCTGTCGGCATGGCTCCGGGGGCCGATCGACGCGTACGCCGATCGCCACGACGACCTGGCCGGCGACGCCACGTCGCGGCTGTCGCCCTACCTCCACTTCGGCTGCCTGTCGCCGCACGAACTCCGCGCCCGCGCGCAGGTCCGCGGAGGCACCGGCGCGGACGCGTTCGTCCGGCAACTCGCCTGGCGGGACTTCCACGCCCAGGTGCTCGCCGCCCGGCCCGACGCGACGGCGGTCGAAAACCGGACGCGAGGCGATCAGTGGCGACGCGACCCGGCCGAGCTCGACGCCTGGCGGTCCGGGCGGACCGGCGTACCGATCGTCGATGCCGGGATGCGTCAGCTCCGGCGCGAGGGCTGGATGCACAACCGGGCCCGGATGCTGGTCGCGCACTTCCTCACCAAGACGCTCTATCTCGACTGGCGGGCCGGCGCCGCGCACTTCCTCGATCTGCTGGTCGACGGCGACGTCGCCAACAACACGATGAACTGGCAGTGGACCGCCGGCACGGGAACCGACACGCGGCCGAATCGGCAGTACAACCTGATCCGGCAGGCCCACCGCCACGATCCCGACGGCGACTACGTACGCAGCTATCTGCCCGAGTTGGCGGCCATCCCCGGTCCGCAGGTCCACGAGCCCTGGCGGCTGCCAGCCGGATTGCGTGACGGCCTCGACTACCCGGACCCGATCGTCGACCTCGAGGGAGCCCGCGAGCGCTTCCGGCGCGGCCGGGGTCGCTGAGGGTCAGCCGCCGGAGCCGGCCTCGCTCTCGGCCAGCCGGCGCAGTCGCGCCAGCGACAGCTCCAATCCCATCCGGACCATCGGCGCGGACAGCCGCCAGCCGACCTGGCCGACCGGACCCAGCGGCAGCTCGACCGACTCCCACCACACGACGCGGGCGCCGGCATCGGACGCGACGACATCGAAGCCGCCCTCGCCGCGCACCACCGAGCCGAGATGCAGCACCGCACAGCGCCGTGGCGGATCCCAATGCGTCACCACCATCGGGTCGGTGAAGCCGATCGGCCCAATGCCGGTCCATGCCTCGATCCGGCCGCCGACGCCACGTCCGTCGCCCCGGACCGCGCGGACCGAGGTGAGCGGGATCCACTCGCCCTGCCGCGACCAGTCGGCGAGCAGGGCCCACAGCCGGTCAGCCGGGACGGCGACCTCGGTCTCGGCCCGCAGCAGCGCGCGGCCGCTCACGACAGCAGCCCGGCGATCACGTGGAGATCGGCGCGCAGCGACTGGGCCGGCTTGCCCGCGGGACCGAACCGTAGGGCCGCAGCCGGGTGATAGGTGGGTACGACGACGTGGCCGGCCCGCTCGTGGACCTGGCCGTGGACGTCGCCGATGCGTACGCCGCGCCCGAGTGCCCAGGCCAGCGCGGTCCCGCCGAGGGTCACGACGACCTCGGGATCGATCAGCTCGATCTGACGGTCCAGCCACGGCCGGCAGGTGGCGAGCTCGGCACGCTTCGGGGTCCGGTTGTCCGGCGGCCGGCACTTCACGGTGTTGCAGACCGCGACCTGCGCCCGATCCAGCCCGACCTCGGTGAGCAGCTCGTCGAGCAGTTGACCTGATCGGCCGATGAACGGCAGCCCGCCCTCGTCCTCGCTACGCCCCGGCGCCTCGCCGACGAGCAACACCCGCGCGCCAGCGGGATAGACGCCCGGCACGACCCGCTGCCGGGTCTCCGACAGCCCGCACGCGGTGCAGCCGGTCATCGCGTCCACCAGCGACTGCCAGTCGGCCAGCGCCGGAGCGATCGTCGCCGGCGTTGTCACCCGGACCTCACCAGCTCCGCGAGCAGCTTCGTGACGTCCTCGTCGCGCTCCAGCATGATCATGTGCCCGGCTCCCTCGAGCACCTCCACCCGTGAGCTGGGCACCAACTCGTTGATCCGGCGGGCATGGTGCACCGGCGTGAGCAGGTCCTTGCTGCCCACCACGACGAGCACCGGGATGCCCTCGAAGCTGGCCAGCGACGCGTACTGGTCGAGCCCCGCGATCAGCGGCCAGAAGTCCCAGACCACCGACGCCGAGCTGGCCGAGATCATCGCATCGGTGAAGGCGACGTACTCCGGCGGCACCTCGCCGCCGAAGGCGAAGTGCTTGGTGATCCAGTAGGCCGGGCCACTGGTGATCCGGCGACCGGTGCGCACCAGATTCGGCGCCCTGGCACCGACGGAGAACAGGGTCTCGGCGCGGTTCTTGAGCAACTGTCCGGCCCGGCCGGGCAGCACCTGACCGAGATCACCGGCGCTGGTGCCGAGCAGGGCGATCCCGACGACCCGATCCCGCATGACGTCGGCATGGTCCTTGGCGTAATCCATGATCGTCATGCCGCCCATCGAATGGCCGATCAGGATGAGTGGGCCGTCGTGGGCGACCGTCTCGATGACGCGCTCGAGGTCGCGGGCGAGGTTCTCGACCGTGCACGAGCTCGGCTCGGCGCTGCCGGAGCGGCCGTGGCAGCGCTGGTCGTAGAACACCATCCGGTACGTCGACCGGAAGGCCAGCCGCTGGAAGTGCCAGCAGTCCAGGCTCAGCACCCAGCCGTGAACGAAGATCAGCGTCGGTGTCTCGGCATCGCGCTCGGCCGGCTCGTCCACCTCGACATGCAGCGGCACGCCGTCGTCGGCGACGACCGTGACCTCGTTACCGCGGAGCGAACCGAGTCCGTGCGGCTCCCCCTTCCAGCGCTTCCGGGCCCGGCGCCGTTGCGCAGTGGCGGTGGCGACCGCACCGGCGGCGGCTGCCGTGGCGGCGGCCGCACCGGCGACACCGGCGCGCAGCAGCGGGCGCTTCACGCGTCGTCCCCGATCCAGCGCCGGACCGCCCGCCCTCGGGGTCCGGTGACGATCTCGTACGAGATGGTGCCGGCCGCCTCGGCCCAGTTCTGCGCCGTCGGCGCACCACCGTCTCCCGCGCCGAACAGCTCGACCGGGTCGCCCGGGCTCACCTCGTTGTCGCCGAGGTCGACGACGAACTGGTCCATGCAGACCCGGCCCGCGATCCGATGCCGTCGGCCGCTGACCGCGACCTCGGCACGATCGGACAGGTGCCGCGGGACGCCGTCGGCGTAGCCCAACGGCACCAGTCCGAGCGTCGTGTCCCGCTCGGTGACGTGGGTATGCCCGTAGGAGACCCCGCTGCCGGCCGGGACCCGCTTCACCGCGGCCAGCCGGCTGTGCAGCGACATGACCGGCCGCAGCCCCAGATCGGCCGCCGAGGCGAGCTGCGGCACCGGCGACAGTCCGTAGACGGCGAGGCCGCAGCGTACGAGGTCGAAATGCGACGTGGGCCGGGTCAACGTCGCGGGTGAGTTCGCGAGATGCCGGATGCCCGGGTCGAGTCCGGCGGCCTCGACGACCGCCAGCGCCTCGACGAACGCCGCCTCCTGCACCTTGACCGACGGGTGGTCCGGCTCGTCGGCGCAGGCCAGGTGCGACCAGATCCCGGTGACTCGGACCGCATCGGCCGCCTGCGCCGCCTTGGCTCCGGCAACCAACTCCGGCCACTCCTCCGCCGTCGCACCGTTGCGGGACAGCCCGGTGTCCGCCTTGAGCTGGAGCCGGGCCGATTTGCCGACCCGGCGCGCCGCCGCGGCGATCTCGTCGAGCTGCCAGGTCGACGACGCCGTCAGGTCCACGTCCGCGACGATCGCGGCGTCGTAGGACTCGCCCGGCACCGCCAGCCAGCACAGGATCGGGCCGTCGTCGCCGTCGGCACGCAGCGCGAGTGCCTCCTCGAGCACCGCGACACCGAGCCACTCGGCTCCGGCCGACCGGGCCGCTCGCGCCGACGGCAGCATGCCGTGGCCGTAGGCGTCGGCCTTGACCACGGCGAGTACGCGGGCCGGCGTGGCGATCTCGCGCAGCCGGCGTACGTTGTGCCGGATCGCGTCGAGGTCGATGACGATCTGTCCGCGAGCTTGGTCGTGAGTCATCGCGGCCGATTCTCCCAGGCCGATGGGTCCGATGCCGTCAGCGGTCGGCCGGGACGGCCATCTCGCCGAGCTCGGACCAGTCGTCCTGGTCGAGCGTGGCGTTGACGATCCGGGGCGTCTCGGCGAGATGGCGCGGCAGCTTGTCCTGGGCGGCCTTGAAGTGCGCCGACGAGACGTGGGCGGTGCCCGCATCGCCGTCACGAAACGCCTCGACCAGGACATACTCAGTCGGATCGTCCAGACTTCGCGACCAGTCGAACCACAGGCAGCCGGCCTCGGCCCGGGTGGCCTCGGTGAAAGCTGCGACGATCTGCGGCCAGGTGTCGGCATGCTCCGGAAGGACTCGGAACTTCGCGGCGATGAAGATCATGCGGGCTCCTCGAGGGGGACTCGGTCCGGTCCAGCCTAGAAGGACACCGCCGCCTCGCGGCACCTCCGACGAGGCTTGCTAGTCTCGCGCCGTTCGCTCCGTCGTCGCCATGGAGGGGCCCACGACTTCGCCGGAGTGCGTGGGAGCGTCGGCACTTGAGGGAGCAGTCTATGGACGATGCGTCTGCCGAGGAGTTCGCCCGCATCGCCCTCGAGCTCCATGACCAGCCCGGCCTGGTCGAGACCGTGGACCAGGTCGCGCAGTTCGCCCTATCCGCGGTGAGCTGCGAGTACGCCGACGTCCTGTTCGTGCATCGTCGCGAGCGCATCGAGTCGATGGCCAGCACCGGCGACGCCGCCGAGAAGGCCGGCGAGCTCCAGATCACCCATCGTGAGGGCCCCGCACTCGCGATGACCGCCAGCGACGAGACGTTCATCGCCATCCGGGACACCCGGGAGGACGAGCGGTGGCCGAACTGGTGCGCCGACGTGGCAAAGCTCGGCATCCGCAGCGTGCTCACCGTACGGCTGGCGACGCTCAAGAACACGATCGGCGTGATCAACGCGTACGGCGAGCACCCGGAGTGCTTCGACGCCGACGACCTCGCGGTCGTGCACGTACTCGCGCAGCACGCAGCCGTCGCACTGGCGACCGCTCGCAACGAGACCACGCTCTGGCAGGCCATCGACGCGCGTAAGACGATCGGCCAGGCCCAGGGCATCCTGATGGAGCGGTTCGACCTGGCTCCCGACCAGGCCTTCGGCGTCCTGCGCCGCTACTCCCAGGCGCACAACATCAAGCTCAGCGCGGTCGCCGGCCTGCTCATCTCGACCCGGAAGCTGCCCGGGGAGCCGAAGTAGCCTGCGAGCATGACGCAGTCCATCAGCCAGTCGCCTGAATCGGCGCCTGTGCAGGCGGAGCCGCGGGTCTCGACGCATGAGCTGTTCTTCGACCTCACCTTCGTCTTCGCGTTCACCCAGATCACCGCCACGCTGGCCGGCGACACGACCTGGGAAGGCCTGGCGCAAGGCACCCTGATCTTCTTGACCCTGTGGTGGTGCTGGGGCGCGTACGCCTGGCTCACCAACGCACTGCCGCCGGACCGCCGATTGCCCCGGGTCGTGGTACTCGCGGCGATGGTCGCCATGCTCTTCGTCGCGCTGTCGGTGCCGGGCGCCTTCGGCGACGACGGCCGGGTGTTCGCGGTGGCCTGGATCGTCGCCATGGTGCTGCACATCGCCCTGTTCGCGCTGGCCACCGAGGACACCCCGTCGACACGTCGGGCGATCGCCCGGATCGGCCCCTCGAACCTGGCCGGTGGCGTCATCCTGCTGATCGCCGCCTACACCGACGGCCCGGTCCAGGGCGTGCTGTGGGCCGTCGCCATCGCGGTCATGTACACCGCGCCGTACCTCACCGGCGTCTCGGGCTTCACCGTCCACCCGGCACACTTCGCCGAACGCCACGGGCTGATCGTGATCATCGCGCTGGGCGAGTCGGTCGTTGCGATCGGGGTCGGGGCCGGGGACCTGACGCTCAACTCGTCGACGATCGCGACCGGCATCGTGGCCATGGTCCTGATCAGCGCCCTGTGGTGGGCCTACTTCGACCACGAGGCGGCCGACACCGAGCACGTACTCACTGCGGCCGTGGGTCCGGAGCGATCCCGCCTGGCCCAGGACCTCTACAGCTATCTGCACATTCCGGTGGTGTACGGCGTGATCTTGATCGCCCTCGGACTCAAGAAGACGCTCGCGCACTCCAACGACTCGCTCGACGACGTGAGCGCGGTCGCGTTGTGCGGTGGCGTCGCCGCCTACATCGCGGGCCTGGTCGTGATCCGGTGGCGCCGGCACGGCGGCATCGGATGGGTCCCGATCGGTGCCATCGCCGCGACCGTCGTCTGCCTCGCCATCGCGACCGGCACCGATGCCGTCGTCACGGCGACCGTCCTGGCCGCGATCGCGCTGGTCGTCGCGGTCACCGTCTGACCCGCGCCCGACGCGGCCACGCGCGGCGAATCGGGACCAATCCGCCCCTGAGCAGGCTCCGAACCACGGGTGACATCACCGTCCATGGTTTGGAGCGTGACATGAGGTCTCAACGACGCACTCGCCGCCTCGCGGTGGCATTGATCGGCTCCGCGACGCTGGCCCTGACGGCCTGCGGCGGCGGAGGGTCCGACGATGCCGCGCAGCCCGAGTCGGCGTCGCAGGAGCCGAGCACGCCCGCGGACTCCGGTGCCGATCCCTTCGACCTGACCCGCCAGGCCGCGGCCCACATGCCGATGACCGCCGACGCGCTGGCCACCGGCTTCGACTCCGCACTCAAGCTCCCCGGCAACGCCGACTCGGATGCCGCGGGACTTCGAGCCCAGCTCACCTACCTGCTCACCGAGCACGTCTACCTGGCCGGCATCGCGGTCGACACCGCGTACGTGGCCGGCGCCGACTCCCCGGAGTTCAAGCAGGCGGCCAAGACGCTCGACGCCAACTCGGTCGCACTGAGCGACGCGGTCGGCTCGGTCGCCGGCGACAAGAAGGCGGCGACGTTCCTGGCCGCCTGGCGCAGCCACATCAAGGACTTCGTCTCCTATGCGGTGGCAGCCAAGGAAGGCGACCAGGCCGGCAAGCGCGCCGCGCTGCACAATCTCGCGGCCTACCAGCGCACCGCCGGCAAGTTCTTCGCCGACATCACCGGCGGCGCGCTCCCGGCCTCAGCAGTACGCGCTTCGCTCGGGGAGCACGTCGCCACGCTGACGGCCGCGATCGACGCCTTCGCCGCCGGAAACACCGACGCCTTCGACAAGCTCAAGGTCGCAGCCGACCACATGCCGATGACCGCGATGGCCCTCGCCGACGGCATCGACCAGGCCGCGAACATCGCCGGCAACCCGGACGACCAGGCGTCAGAGCTGCGAGCCGCGCTCAACGCCAAGCTCACCGAGCACGTCTACCTGTCCGGCATCGGGGTCTTCACGGCGTACGTCGACGGCGCCGACAGCAAGTCGTTCAACGCGGCGGCGGGAACCATCGACGACAACTCGGTCGAGATCGCCGATGCGGTCGCCGGCCTGACCGACCAGAAGACCGGCGACTCGTTCCTGCAGTCCTGGCGGAGTCACATCAATGACTTCGTCGCGTACGCGGTCGCCGTCGCGAACGGCGATCAGCAGGGCGAGCAGAAGGCACAGGCCAACCTGGAGGGCTACGCCAAGGCGTCCGGCATGACCTTCGAGCAGCTGACCGGCGGTGCACTGACCGCGACCGCCGTGCAGCACGAGTTCGAAATGCATATCGAGTCCCTGTCCAATGCCATCGACGCGCTGGCCAGCACCCTCATACGGTGAGACATGGCCAACGGAGCACACCGTCGGCTGCGCAGTGTCCCTGGCACCGCGCAGCCGACGGCTGACGAGTTGCTGCAGGCCACGGCGCGGGGCGACGAGACCGCGCTCGCCGCGCTCTACGACCAGCTCGCCCCGGCGGTCTACGGTCTGGCCAAACGGGTGATCCGCGATCCGTCGCGGGCCGAGGAGATCACCCAGGACGTGTTCTTGTCGGTGTGGCGGTTCGCGACCCGGTTCGACCCGGCGAAGGGGTCGGCCCGAACCTGGGTGCTGACCCTGACGCATCGGCGAGCGGTGGACGTCGTACGGTCCGACGCGGCGGCCAGTCGGCGCGAGCAGCGGGTCGCGGCGACCCAGGACACTCCCTACGACACCGTGCTCGAGGAAGCATCGAACCGGCTGCAGGGTGAGCAGGTTCGCGAATGCCTCGACACCCTGACCGATCTCCAGCGCGAGTCCGTGCTGCTGGCGTACTACGGCGGCTACACCTATCCCGAGGTATCGGCCCTGCTCGATGTGAAGCTGCCGACCGTCAAGACCCGAATGCGGGACGGCTTGATCCGGCTCCGAGACTGTCTGGGGGCGTGGCGATGACCGCTGACGTACATGCCTTGGCCGGCGCCTATGCGCTCCATGCGTTGCCGGCAGACGAGACCGCCGAGTTCCAGGAGCATCTGGCGGAGTGCTCGGCCTGCCAGGAGGAGGTCGCCGAGCTCCAGATCACCGCGACCCATCTCGGCGTCGCCGTCTCCGAACAGCCGCCGCCCCAGGTGCGTGAGGCCGTCCTGCAGGCCGCCCGGCATACCCGGCAGGTGCCGCCGGAGACGCCGATCCAGCGCCATGCCGACTCACCCCGCCGACGCCGGATCTGGCTAGCAGCCGCGGCCGCTGTCGCCGTCGTGGTGGTCGGTGCGGGAGCCGCCGGGCTGACGACCGTGCTCGACAACGAGCCGGCGAGCGACCCGATCGCCACTGTCGTGGCCGCCCCGGATGCCGCCGTCACGGTCACGCCGATGCGTGGGGGCGGGCAGCTGACCGTGGTCTCGTCCGAGCAACTCGGCCAGGCGGTCGTGCTGAGCAAGGATCTGCCGCCGACCACAGCCGACCGGATCTACCAGCTGTGGCTCGTCGACCCGGACGGCAAGGCCCGCTCCGCCGACGTGCTGATCAACGCTCCGGGCGCCGCCGACCTAGTGGGCGGAGTTCGGCCCGGTGACCAGGTGGCGATCACCCGCGAGCCGGCCGGCGGATCGGAGCAGCCGACGATGGCGCCACTGGCGATCAGCAAGGCGGTGTGACCGCCCGGTCGACAGACTGGGTCCGTGGAACCGCTGCCGCACGGGTACACCAATCGGACGGTCCGGCATGGCCCGGCGGTGACGAAGTCGTACCGTGGCCCGGACGCCACCGAGCGCCGCGAGCGGGAGCTGACGGCACTGCGCGCACTGCACGGCCGGATACCGGTCCCGTCCGTCGTGAGCTCGGGCCGTGAGCTGTCGATGGAGTACGTCGAGGGCGAGCACGGCCAGGACCTGATCGACGCCGGCCATGCCGCCAGGGTCTTGCGTGCCTGCGGCGCGCTGCTGCGCCACATCCAGCGGATCGCACCGGCCGACGTCTTCCGTGACCAGCCGGGCCAGGTCCTCGTGCACGGCGACTACGGCCCGAACAACATCCTCCTGGACGCGGCGACCCTCCAGATCGTCGCGGTGGTGGACTGGGAGTGGGCGCACCGCGGCGATCCGATCGACGACCTGGCGTGGTGCGAATGGATCGTGCGCGCCCACCACCCGCGTCACGTCGACCGCCTCGGCGAGCTCTTCGACGGGTACGGCGAACGCCCTGCCTGGTCCGATCGGCAGCACGCCATGCTGACCCGGCAACGCTCCCTGGTCGACTTCGCCGAACGCTGGGAGCCCGGCGGAGCTGCGGGACAGCTGTGGCGGCGCCGGATGGCGGCGACCGAGACCTGGAAGGAATGACGACCATCGCTAGCCGTCGGCGCTCCCACTGCGCTCGGCGAGAATCCGCTGGTGGAGGGTTCGCAGCCGGTCCGACGGATCTAGCCCGAAGTCCTCGCGGAGCATCCGCTCGTAGGATCGGAAGATGTCGATCGCGTCGCGCGACCGGCCGGCCTGGGCGAGCGCCGCCATGAGCACCACACGAGCCCGCTCGCGCAGCGGGTGCTCGACGACGAGCGTCTCCGCCGCCACGACCGCCTCGGCGACCTCTCCGCACTCGAGCAGCGCTTCGGTGCGGATCTCACGGGCGACGACTCGCAGGTCCTCGAGGCGAGCCGCCTCCCGCCGGGCGAACTCGGCGTCGGCGAACTCGGCAAAGGCCCGGCCCCGCCATGCCTCCAGGGCGCGACGCAGCGCCTCGGCGGCCGCGACCGGATCGACCAGCATCGTCTCGTGGGCCTGCCGCACAGCGATCTCGAATCGGTGCGCATCGAGAGCACCGGGGTCGACGTCGAGCAGATAACCCGGTCGCCGGGTGGCGATCGGCGACTGCGCCGGTGCGATGGTGCGCAGTCCCTCGCGGAGCCGAGCGACGTAGGTACGCAGACTGGTGTGCGCCGTCCGCGGTGGACTGCCCTCCCACAGCACGTCGATCAGCCGGTCGACTGACACGACCGAGCCGAGCCGGACGACGAGGGCCGCGAGCAGCCGCCGCTGCATGGCGCTGCGGATCGTCAGCTGTCCGTCCGGGCCGTACACCTCAAATGGACCAAGCACCCGCAAGTCGAGATGGGCGCCCGGCACCCATTGAGGCTACTGAGTGACGGCTCAGCATGGCCACTGCCTAACCAGCCAGTCAGCCCGGATTCCTGGACCATACGGCCGCGGTACGCCGACAATGACTGCGGCGGCCCTGCCGATCACGGGAGTCTTGATGTCCTACGCCGAACCGGGTCTGCGTGCCGGCTGGGAGCCGGAGACTCCCGTCGAGGACACGGCGATCCGCCGCTTCCTCGCCAACTGGGTGGCGGCGAGTGCCGCTCCGGTCACCGCGATGGGCGGGCAAGTCCGCACCAGTGACGGCTTCGCGGCCTCGAACCTCGGCCGACCGGCCGGCTTCTTCAACGGGACAACACTTCTGGCGCCGTTGGGCGATCACACCGTGGACCCGACGATGGCCGCGATCAACGATCTCTACGCAGAGTCGTCGCCCGGCGAGGTGCTGTTGTTCAGCGCCTGGCCGACACCGGATCTGCGCGAGCACGGCTGGCAGTTGGAGGGCCATCCTCCACTCATGCTGCGGCCGGCCGGGCCGGCGAACCCGCGACCGTCCGAGCTCGACATCACCGAAGTACGCGACGCCGCAGGGCTGCGCGCGTTCGAACACGTCATGGTGTACGGCTATCCGCTCGACGGAATCGACGTGGGCTTCATCGACGAAGCCGTACTCGCGGACAATCGGATGCACTACTGGGTCGGCTGGCAGGACGATCAGCCGGTGGCCGCGGTCGGGAGCTTCGTCGACTCCGGCGTCAACGACATCACGCTGCTCGCGACCTTGCCGGAGCACCGCGGCCATGGGCACGGCGAGGCGCTGATGTGGCTGGCGACCCTTCGCGAGCCGACGCTGCCGGCCATGTTGCTGAGCAGTGATCCGGGTCGGCCGCTGTACGAGCGGATGGGCTACATCCCGTTGCTCCGCTTCACCGTCTGGCATCGGCGGTTCGGCTGAGCCTCGGCCGTACGGCGGGGTCGTCAGTCGCCGTCGGGCCGCAGCCCGCGGATCACCTCGGGCAGCGCATCGGCGACTCCGGACGCGACCAGCGGGCCACCCGCCCCGGCCACCGTGGCGGCCGCACCGTGCAGCCAGGCACCGACCCTGGCCGCGTTGTGGGCCGAAAGTCCGGCGGCCGCCAGCGCCCCGATCAGACCGGCCAGCACGTCACCGGCCCCTGCCGTCGCCAACCAAGGCACGCCGGTCGGATTGACCGCGACCGGATGGCCCGGCGTGGCGACCAGGGTTCGCCAGCCCTTGAGCAGGACGGTGGCATCCCATCGGTCCGCGGCAGCCTGGACGTAGTGCAGCGGCCGCGACTCCACCTCGGAGCGTTCGACCGAGAGCAGCTCGGCGAGCTCGCCGGCGTGAGGGGTCAGGATCGCCGGCCCCTCGAATCGGTCCGGCACCGCGTCGAGTGCGTCGGCGTCGACGACGACCGGTACGTCGTCGGCCAGCGCTCGTCGAAACGCGTCCGGGGCGGACTCGCCGCCGCCGGAGCCGACCACCCAGGCCTGGACCCGGCCGGCGCCCACGACCGCCTCTGGAGTCCGAAGCCGCACGAGATCGGCGACGGCGGCGGGACCGGCGTATCGCACCATCCCGGCGAGGCCGCAGGACGCACCCGCCACGGCCAGCAGCCCGGCACCGGTGTAGTCGGTCGAGCCGGCCGCCACGCCGACGACACCGCGGGTGTACTTGTGAGCGGCCAGCGGCGGCTCCGGCAGCAGGGCGCTCACGTCGTCGGCCTGCAGCGCGCTCAGCGCCGGCTCGTCGAGCCACGGTCCCAACCCGATGTCGACCAGGTCGACGACTCCGGCCGCCGCGGCCGCCGGTGGCGCCAGCAGCCCGATCTTGTGGGTGCCGAAGGTGACCGTGACGTCGGCGCGGACGTGCGACTGCGGGGTCTCCCCGGTGTCGACGTCGATCCCGCTCGGCGTGTCCACGGCGAGCACCGGGATGCCGAGTCGCTCGATCGTCTCGACCTGGGCCGCCGCCTCGGATCGAAGACCGGGCTTGCCACCGATGCCGACGATCCCGTCCAGCACCAGGTCGACGCCGGCCGGGATGCCGTCCGCGATCCGGCCGCCCGCCGCGCGGAGCGCCGCCAGACCGCCGGGGTGCGCCTTGTAGGGGGCGAGCAGCACCGCGTCGACTCGCGCCCCGCGGCGGGCCAGCCTGGCTCCGGCATACAGCGTGTCGCCGCCGTTGTCGCCGGCCCCGACCAGCAGCGCCACGCGGCGGCCGTACGTGCCGTCCAGCAGGTCGGTGCACCGAGCAGCCAGGCCAGCTGCGGCGCGTTGCATCAGCGTGCCCTCGGGGAGCGTCGCCATCAGCGCCTGTTCGGCGCGTCTGACCTCCGGCACCGAGTGCGCCGATCGCATCCGCACTCCTTCCGAGGCGTCCAGCCGAGTCGAGCACTCACGATCGTACGGACATCACTCCGTCACATCGAAGCTGAACATCATGCCGCTCTCGTGGTGCTCGGCGATGTGGCAGTGCGCCATCCACCGGCCCGGGTTGTTGACGTCGAGCAGGATGTCGACGGTCTCGCCGGTCCGCACCAGCACCGTGTCCTTCCAGACCAGGTTGTCCTCGACCACGCCGTCGCGGCTCAGCACGAGGAACCGGCCGGCGCCGTGCACATGGAACGGGTGGTGCATCGGATGGTCGCCGGCCAGCTCGTTGAGCAGCCGGATCTTGACCTGGTCGCCGACCCGGAACCGCCAGTAGATGTCCGCGTTCGCCTTGTCGGTATCGCGGTCGATCAGCTTCCAGCGCATGTTGGCCGGGGTCGTCATGCGGTTGACCTCGACCATGTCGTCTTCCCACTCGATGCCGTCCGCGTTGGCGGACTGGTCGCCGTGGTCGTGGCCGCCCTGGCCGCCGTGGTCGTGGCCGCCCTGGCCGCCGTGGTCGTGCTCGCCGTGCTCATGGCCGCCGTGGTCCTGGTGCTCGTGCTCATGGTGCTCGTGCCCGCCGCCGGCCGCCTCGACGACCGATGCGGGAAGCAGCTTCATGCCGCACTTCGGGCAGTGGTCGGGCGTGCTGCTCACGACCTCCGGATGCATCGGGCAGACGTAGCTGGCGTCGCCGTCCGCGGTCCCCATGTCCATCTCGGCGATGAAGGCGAGCGTATGGTCCGGCTCGGTCCCGACGTACGCCGCGATCCGCTCGCGTTCGGCCGCCATGTCAGCGTTGGTACGCAGGGTCTCGAACTCGCCGGCGTACGACGGCTCGGCAGACTCGGAGCCGACGGTGATCGCGGCCAGCGGATAGACCTGCTCGGGCGTGTGGTGCTCGAGGGTCAGGTCGCCCGGCCGGTCGAAGTGGACGTCGACCACCACCCGCTCCGACGGCGCGATGACGACGTCCTCGACCAACGTCTCGTGCTCGACGCGGCCGCTGTCGCCACCCACCAACTTCATTCGCGCACCTGGCAGGACGACCCGGAACACCCGGGTGTTGGCGGTGTTGGTGAGGTAGAGCCGGACGACCTCGCCGGACCGGACGGCGAACGACGCATCGGTCTCGCCGCTCACCAGCAACAGGTCGCCGAAGCGGCCCATCGCCGCGTGCGTGGTCTGCTCCCGGTGGAACGGCGCGACCTTGCCGTCCTCGATGAGGATGTCGTCGAGGGTCAGCGCGATCTCGCGATTGACCGGCGGCCAGTAGTCCGGATCGGCCGGCTCGACCAGGATGTTGCCGTAGAGCCCCATCTCCTGGCCGTAGTCCTCGCGGACATGCGGGTGATACCAGTAGACGCCCGGATCGGGGAACCGGCAGCGGGCGGCGAACCTGCCACCGACCGGAGTCAGCGGCTGCGTCTCGTGGGTCCCGTCGTAGCGGTTCTCCAGGCGGAGCCCGTGCCAATGGACCGTCGTCGGGTGGTCGCCCTGGTTGAGGACGTTCACGACGATCTCGGAGTCCTGCCGGACCCGGAGGGTCGGGCCCGGGATCGAGCCGCCGTAGCCCAGCATCCGTACGGTCTCGGAGCCGAGCTGCTTGGCGACCGGCCCGATGGTCAGGTCGTACTCGCCACCATCGGGGATGTCGACCTGCTCGGTCGGCCGGGCGGCGGCCAGACCCGCGATGTCACTCGGGAAGTGCTCGGTAGCGCTCATATCTGCATCTCCTGTGCTCGTCTGATGCTCCTGTGCTCAAAGGTCGGTCAGCGGGCTGTCGCCCGGGTGGATTCGCTGATGACGCCCGCGAGGTACTCCGCGTCGTCCTTGACCCAGCCGAGCAGGGCAGAGCCGCGGGTGTGCTGCCAGGTCTGGCCGAGGAAGTAGAGGCCCGGCGACGCCGTCACACCCCGCTGGTGGATCGGGCGACCGCGGTCGTCGATCACCGGAGCATCGATCCACGAGTAGTCGCCGATGAAACCGGTCGCCCAGACCACCGCGCCGACCCGGAGCTTCCCGCCGTCGCCGAAGGTCACCTCCGTGCCATGGGCGTCGATGGCCCGCTGATGCAGGTGCACGCCGCGCCGCCGCAGCGCGCGGGGGCTCGAGCCGATCAGCGTGTCCTTGCCGGCGAACCTCCGGCCGAGCCTCGACTCCACGGACTTGCGGATCAGGCCGGTGGCGTCGAGGTACCAGAACAGGTCGCGGCCGAGGATCCGCTGCGGCAGCGGCTTCTGCCGCGAACCCACCGACAGGTGGACCTCGTGCGCGGCGGTCAGCTCCTCGGCGATCTGGAAGCCGGAGTTGCCCCCGCCGACGACGAGCACCGGTCCGGACGCGATGTCCTCGGGACGCCGGTAGTCACTGCTGTGCAGCTGGCGCACACCCGGTTCGAGCCGGGCGGCGATCGGCGGCACCAGCGGCTGCTGGAACGGGCCGGTCGCGACGACGACCTGGTCAGCCAGGTACGTCCGGCCGGCCGCGACGACCTCGTACCCGCCGTCGACCTGGGTGAGCGACCGTACTCGGCTGTCGAGCTGGACCGGCAGCTCGAACCGGCGGGCGTAGTCGGTCAGATAGCCGACGACCTCGTCGCGGGTCGGATAGTGATCCGGATCGCCCGGGAAGGACTGTCCGGGCAGGCCGCTGTAGCGGGCCGAGGTGAACAGCCGCAGCGAGTCCCACCGCCGCTGCCAGGCCGCCGCCGGCTCGGCGGCCGCCTCCAGGATCGTGTACGCCGAGTCCTGGCGGGACAGGAAGTAGCCGAGGGCGAGACCGGCCTGTCCGCCCCCGATGATGATGACGCCGTAGCGATTCGTCGGATCGTCCACTGAGGTTTCACTTCCCCTATGAGTCTGGCCCTGCCGCCGGCATGGCAGTGCCGGACCCGATGACCAAGCCTGCATCCGTCGGGCCCGACATGGCGAGGACTTTCGGTCCCGAATTCATAGGTCGGACAACCTTTGTTCCGGACCCCGGGCCGTCGGCTAGCGGAGCGCCGTCAGCCTTCCAGTACGACGACGGCCGAGGCGATGTCGCCGTCGTGCGAGATCGACAGATGGGCCCTGTCGGCGCCGAGCTTCTCGGCCAGCGCCGCGACTCCCCCGGTCATGGTCAGCAGCGGCTTGCCGTCAGGGTCGTTGCGGACCTCGGCGTCGAGCCAGGACAGTCCGGTCGGCGCACCGAGCGCCTTGGCGAGCGCCTCCTTGGCCGCGAACCGGCCGGCCAGCGAGCCCAGTGGCAGATCGCGCTCGGCGGCGGTGAACACCCGCTGCCGCAGCGCAGGGGTCCGCTCCAGGGTCTGGCCGAACCGCACCACGTCGACCACATCGATGCCGACCCCGACGATCATGGCGCCACCTACTCCACGGTCACCGACTTGGCCAGGTTGCGCGGCTGGTCGACGTCGTGACCGAGCCGGGTCGCCAGGGCACAGGCGAAGATCTGCAGGGGAACCGTCGACACCAGCGGCTGCAGCAGGGTCGGCACCTTCGGCAGCCGGATCACATGCGACGCGTAGGCCGTGACGTCGTCGTCGCCGTCCTCGACGAGCACGATCGTCCGCGCCCCGCGCGACCTGATCTCCTGGATGTTGCTGACGACCTTGTCGTGGAGCAGGTCGCGCCCTCGGGGCGGCACGACCACGAAGACCGGCACCCCCTCCTCGATCAGCGCGATCGGCCCGTGTTTGAGCTCGCCCGCGGCGAATCCCTCGGCATGCAGGTAGGCGAGCTCCTTGAGCTTCAGCGCCCCCTCCAGCGCCACCGGGTATCCGACGTGGCGGCCCAGGAACAGGAACGACTTCGCCCCGGCGAGCTCGTCGGCGAGGGCTCGCACCTGGTCGGCATCGGCAAGCAGTCGTGCGATGCCGTCGGGCACCGCGTCGAGCGCTTCGACGATCGCGTTGATCTCGTCGCCGTACTTCATGCCCCGCACCTGGGCGAGGTAGAGCCCGAGCAGGTAGCAGGCGACGATCTGCGCCAGGAACGTCTTCGTGGCGGCGACACCCACCTCCGGACCGGCATGGGTGTAGATCACCGCGTCCGACTCCCGCGGGATCGTCGAGCCGTTGGTGTTGCAGACCGCGAGCACCCGGGCGTGCTGCAGCCGGGCATGCCGAATCGCCATCAGCGTGTCCATCGTCTCGCCGGACTGGCTGATCGCGACGACCAGCGTCGATCTGCCCACGACCGGGTCGCGATAGCGGAACTCACTGGCCAGCTCCACCTCGCACGGCAGCCGGGTCCAGTGCTCGATCGCGTACTTCGCGACCAGCCCGGCATAGAACGCGGTGCCGCAGGCGATGATGATGACCTTGTCGATCTGGCGCAACTCGTCGTCGGACAGCCGCATCTCGTCCAGCTGCAACGACCCGTCGCTGGCGTGCCGCCCGAGCAGCGTGTTGGCGACCGCCTCCGGCTGCTCGTCGATCTCCTTGAGCATGAACCACTCGTAGCCGCCCTTCTCGGCAGCGGCCGCGTCCCAGTCGACGTGGTACTCGTGGGTCGCCGCCGGCTGCCCGTCGAAGTCGGTGACGACGATCTCGTCCTCGGTCAGCACGACGACCTGATCCTGGCCCAGCTCGATCGCCTCGCGAGTGTGCTCGATGAACGCGGTGACGTCCGAGGCGACGAAGTTCTCGCCCCGACCGCGGCCCACGACCAGCGGCGAGTTGCGGCGAGCCGCGGCGACGACGTCCGGCCGCTCCGCGTCGACGACCACCAGCGTGAACGCGCCCTCGAGTTGCTGGCACACCGCCCGCAGTGCGTCGCCGATGTCGGCGCCGTCGGCCAGTTGTTCCTCGAGCAGGTGCGCCACGGCCTCGGTGTCGGTGTCCGACGCGAGCTCGTGGCCGCGCTGCTCGAGTCCGGCCCGGAGCGAGGCGAAGTTCTCGATGATGCCGTTGTGGATGACCGCCACCCGGCCGTGGCAGTCGACGTGCGGGTGCGCGTTGCGGTCGGTCGGCGGCCCGTGAGTGGCCCAGCGGGTGTGGCCGATGCCGGTCGTCGCCGGTGGCAGCGGGTTCTCCGACAGCGCTTTGTCCAGGTTCGCGAGCTTCCCGGCCCGCTTCTCGACCCGTACCGCACCTCCTTCGAGCAGCGCGATTCCGGCGGAGTCGTACCCCCGGTACTCCAGCCGCCGCAGGCCGTCGATGACGATGTCCTGCGCCGGCCGCGCTCCCACATATCCGACGATGCCGCACATGCCGATCACCCTAGTCGGCGCGACCACCGCCTCCGGACCGCCCGGGGTGTCAGGGAAGGATGGTGGGCATGTCCTCGTCTCCGTACGTCGAGCTGGATCGGGCCACCTGGGCGGCGCTGGCCGAGCGGGTCGACCAGCCCATGACCCCGAGCGAGGTCTCCCGCGTGCGCAGCCTGGGCGACGAGCTCGACGTCGACGAGGTACGCCAGGTCTACCTCCCGCTGTCGGAGCTGCTCGACCTGTACGTCCGTCACACCGGCGCACTGTTCCGGGCCTCCGAGTCGTTCCTGCACCGGCAGCAGGAGGAACGAACGCCGTTCGTCATCGGCATCGCGGGCTCGGTCGCGGTCGGCAAGTCAACCACGGCCCGGCTGCTCAAGGAGCTGCTGTCGCGATGGGGGCCGGAGCATCCGCGGGTCGAGCTGGTGACGACCGACGGCTTCCTGCTGTCCAACGCCGAGCTGGAGGCGCGTGGCCTGCTGCAACGCAAGGGCTTCCCCGAGTCGTACGACCGCAAGGCACTGCTTCGGTTCATCATCGACCTGAAGTCCGGCGCCGAGGAGGTCAAGGCGCCGATCTACTCGCACCTGCGCTACGACATCACCGACGAGTACGTCGTACTGCAGCGGCCGGACATCGTCTTGTTCGAGGGGCTGAACGTGCTGCAGCCGGCCCGGGTCCGACGCGACGGGCGACAGGGCCTCGCCGTCAGCGACTTCTTCGACTTCTCCGTCTACGTCGACGCGGCGCCGGGTGACATCCGGCAGTGGTACGTCGAGCGCTTCCTCCGGCTGCGCGAGACGGCGTTCCGCGAGCCCGAGTCGTACTTCCGGCGCTACGCGGACCTCACCCACGACCAGGCCGTCGCCCAGGCGAAGTCGCTGTGGGACGGCATCAACGGCCCCAACCTGGCCGAGAACATCGCCCCGACGCGTGGCCGGGCCTCTCTCGTGCTCCGCAAGGACGCCGACCACTCGGTCCGCTGGATCCGGCTCCGCAAGCTTTGACTTGTCAGCCCCCATTTGCCCTCCAGGGCAACGTGGGCTGACAACTCGTCAGGCGGTCAGGTCGCGCTGCCACTCGTCGTAGAACTCGACCGGCTCGAAGCCGAGTGTGCGGTTGACCGAGTTCATCGCGTCGTTCGCCGGCGACACCGACGTGTGGACGCGGCGCTTGTCCGGCAGCTCCGAGCCGAGCGCCACGAGGTTCGCCGCCTTGATCGCGAGGCCGAGGCGGTGGCCGCGATGCGCCGGGTCGACCAGCGTCTCGTCCTGGAAGGCGTCGAGATCGTCGATGTTCACGCTGATCTCGGTGTAGCCGACCAGATCGCCCTGCGGCGACACGGCGGCACTCACCAGGAACCGCCGGCCGCGAGCCGCCCAGTCGGCCTCGGTCTCCCGCAGCCGCTCGACGGTCCAGTCGGTCGGCTCCATGTCGAGGTCGCCGGTCGGCGCCTCGTCGTGGAACCTCGTCATCATCGCGGCGTAGCTCTCGGCCCATTCATCCGGACAACGATCGAGCCACGACACGACGCGGTAGCCGTCGCGCGCCGACACCGCGAGATCGATGGCCGCGGGCAGGTCGAGCACCTGGTGCGCCTCATGCAGCGCCCTCGCGTAACCGCGCCGGGTCGCGAAGGCGGTGCCCGGCCAGTCGTCGCCGGAGTCGGCCGGGCGGTCCACCTCGAACACCGCGATCCGTCGCCCGGCCCGCCGGAGCGCCTCCTCGGCCTTGTCGAGCAACGCGCTGCCGATCCCCTGGCGCCGGTGCTCCGGGTCGACCGACACCGCCCCCCAACCCAGGTGGGTGTTGTCGCTGAGCGGCATGGTCATCGAGGCGACGCCGACGATCGTCGAGCCGCGCCAGGCGGCCCACGCGCTCCGCGACCGCATCGACAGCGGCCGGGTCAAGGCGTTGCGCCACGAGGTCGCGCCGATGATCTGGGCGTACTCATCGCGGCGGCCGTGCTTCTCGCCCCGCTCGTAGACGTCGTACGCCGCGGCGTACTCGGCGTCGTCGAGCGCATCGAGCGGCCGTACCTTGAGGTCAGTCACGAGGGACGTCTCCCTGCCAGGTTCCTTCGTACTCCACCGGCTCGAAGCCCATCGCCTCGTTGACCGCGATCATGGGGTCGTTGGTCTCCGCGTTCCAGGTGCGGACCGCCGAGCGCTCGGGGTGCTCGGCCTGGACCCACGCGAGGTTGGCCGCCTTCAGCGCCATCCCGAGCCGGTGGCCACGATGTCCAGGCAGCACGAGCGTGTCCCACTGGTAGATCAGCTCGGGATCGTGTGCCGGCACGACGAGCTCGGTGTGGCCGGCGATGCTGCCGTCGGGCGCGACCGCGACATGCACGTAGCGGGTGCGGTCCTGCTCCAGATAGAACGCGTCGAAGTCGGCCAGTCGCTCGGCGTCCCACTGCTCGGACTCGATCTCCAGGTCGTCGCGCGGCATCTCGTCGACCATCGCGGCCTTCAATGCGCAGTACGCCTCGACGTACTCCTCAGGGCACGCGTTGACCCATCGCTCCAGCCGGTAGTCCCCGTGGTGAGACGCGGCGTCGCGGGTGAGTGCATCCAGCCGCTCGACCGGCGCCGGGAGACTCAGCCTGCGCTGGACCTCCCGCTGCCGTAGGGTCAGACCGAATCGGGCGGCGAACGCCTCGCCCGGCACCACGGTGTCGTCCTGCTGGTCGTAGCGCCGCCCGGACACGAGGCAGATCCAGCCGGTCCGGCCACGCTGGCGCAGATCGACCGCGATCTGGCGAGCCAGGGCGGAGCCGAGACCGCGGCGCCGGTGCTCGGGCGGCACGAAGACGCAGACGTCGGCCCGCTCGAGATTGTCGCTCAGCGGCAGCTCGAGGAAGGCCACCCCGACGACGGCGTCCCCGTCCTGGGCGATCAGGCCGTAGTGGTCGGCGTCGACCGACTTCCGCCGGAACGGCACCACCAGCTCCTCGATCGACCAGGTGGCGGAGTAGGGGCGTTCGAAGCTGTCGGCCGCGGCATACGCGGCATGGAAGGCGGCGAACTCCGCGTCGTCGTACGGATTGAGCCGCCGAATCGTGATCACGGACCGAAAGGCTACGCGGCAGCGCCGACCGGCTCACCCAGATTTCCGGCGCGCCGATCGCTCGGGAGCTAGAGCGCCAGGTGTTTGCGTACGACTCTGGCCAGCTCGTCGGCGACGCTCTGCGCCTGGGACGGCGTCGACGCCTCGACCATGACGCGCACCAGCGGCTCCGTGCCCGACGGTCGCAGGAGGACCCGCCCGGACTCGCCGAGCGTGGACTCGGCGGCGCGCACGGCCTCCTCGATGTCCGGGTGGCTGGTCACCTTGGTCTTGTCGACCCCGCGGACGTTGACCAGCACCTGCGGCAGCGGCGTCACGACGCTGGCCAGCTCGGTGAGCGAGCTCCGCGTCTGCGCCATCCGCGAGGCGACGTGCAACCCGGTCAGGATGCCATCGCCGGTGGTCGCGAAGCTCGACATGATCACGTGTCCGGACTGCTCACCGCCGAGGGTGAAGCTGCCCTCGCGCATCGCCTCCAGCACGTAGCGGTCGCCGACCGCGGTCTGCTCGACGGTGATGCCTGCCTCGCGCATCGCCCGGATGAACCCGATGTTGCTCATGACGGTCGACACGACCACGTCGGAGGCGAGCTCGCCACGGTCCCGCATCGCCAGCGCCAGGATCGCGAGCAGCCGATCGCCGTCGATGGCGTTGCCCTCCGCGTCGACGGCGAGGCACCGGTCGGCGTCGCCGTCGAAGGCGAACCCGACATGTGCCTTCTCGCGGACCACGGCGGCGCACAGGTCGCCCAGGTGGGTCGAGCCGCAGCCATCGTTGATGTTGAGCCCGTCGGGACGGTCGTGGATGGTGAGTACGCGCGCTCCGGCGGCCTCGAAGGCGGCCGGCGCCAACTCGTACGCCGCGCCGTTGGCACAGTCGAGCACGACCCGAAGGCCGTTGAGGCCGTGTGGGAGGGTCTTGGCCACGTGGCCGACATAGCGCCTGGCGACGTCGTCACGCAGCCGTACCCGGCCGACGTCGGCGCCGGTGGGCCGCTGCCACGGCTCGCGCAGCCGGCCCTCGATGGCGTCCTCGATCGCGTCGTCGAGCTTGTGCCCGCCTCGGGCGAAGAACTTGACGCCGTTGTCCGGCATCGGGTTGTGACTGGCCGACAGCATCACGCCGAGGTCGGCGCCGAGGTCGGCGGTCAGGAAGGCCACCGCGGGGGTCGGCAGGACGCCGAGCCGCCAGACGTCGACTCCCGCCGATGCGAGCCCGGCGACCACGGCGGCCTCCAGGAACTCACCGGAGGCACGAGGGTCGCGGCCCACGACGGCGACCGGGCGGTGTCCCTCGAAGACCCCGGCCTCGCCGAGGACATGGGCTGCCGCCACGGACAGGTCGAGCGCAAGCTCGGCGGTGAGGTCGCGGTTGGCGACCCCGCGTACGCCATCGGTGCCGAAGAGCCGACCCATCGGCCGCCCCTAGCGCTTGCTGTACTGCGGCGCCTTCCGGGCCTTCTTGAGCCCGGCCTTCTTGCGCTCCTTGACCCGGGCGTCCCGGGTGAGCAGGCCGGCCTTCTTCAGCACCGGACGGTTGACCTCCGCGTCGATCTCGTTGAGCGCGCGGGCGACGCCGAGTCGCAGCGAACCGGCCTGACCGGTCGTGCCGCCACCGTGGATCCGGGCGATCACGTCGAACCGGTCGACCAGGCTGGTGAGCACCAGCGGCTCCTTGATGAGCTGCTGGTGGACCTTGTTGGGGAAGTAGGCGTCGAGGTCCTTGCCGTTGATGGTCCAGTTGCCGCTGCCGGGCACCAGGCGGACGCGGGCGACCGACTCCTTGCGGCGGCCGGTCGCGGACGCGGGCGCCACGGTGGCCGGCCGATCCGTGGCCGCCGCGGTCGGCGACGTCTCGGACGTGTAGGCGACCGGACTCGCGTCGCTGTCGCTGTCGGCGGTGGTCGCGTCGGCGTCGGTGGTGGGGCTGTCAGCCACGGTGGTCCTCACTGCGCAATCTGGGTGATCTCGAACTGCTGGGGCTGCTGGGCCGAGTGCGGGTGGTCCGGACCCGCGTAGACCTTCAGCTTCTTGAGCATCGAGCGGCCGAGCTTGTTCTTGGGAAGCATGCCCCACACGGCCTTCTCGACCGCCTTCTCGGGGTGCTTGTCGAGCAGCTGGGCGTAGCTCACGGCGCGAAGGCCGCCCGGGTAGCCGGAGTGCCGGTAGGCGCGCTTGTCGGCTCGCTTGTTGCCCGACAGCGCGACCTTGTCCGCGTTGACGATGATCACGAAGTCGCCCGTGTCGATGTGCGGCGCGAACATCGGCTTGTGCTTGCCGCGCAGCAGGGTCGCGGCGTGGACGGCGAGCCGGCCCAACACGACATCGGCGGCGTCGATCACGTACCACTGACGCTGGACGTCGCTGGGCTTCGGGCTATACGTACGCACGGGTGTCTGGCCTTCGTTTCTCGTTGGATCGGATGCCCCGAGGTGGGCGCACGACAGCACGCGCTATCGATGCGCATAACGACCGCCCAGAATACCCAGCCGACGGTAGGCCGGTCAAAACGGCTTGACCCGATCGCCCGATGGGGGCATTCAGACACGTTTTGTCCACAACCCGGACCTAGGGCCGGAGCCGGGCGACTCGCCCTGCGGGCGGTGGATCGAACGCCTCCGGATGCAGCGCGTACGCCAGTGCCTCGACGCCGTCGACCGTACGCGGACCGGGCCGGGTGACGAGCGCCCCGGCGTCGACGGCCCAGACCGCCGCGGCATCGGGCAGCCGGTCGAGGACGGCCCGGCCGTGCTGCATCGCGGCGTCGAGCCCGAAGCCGCACGGTGCGACGACCACGACGTCCGGGTCCAGCCCGCCGAGGGCCGGCCACGTCGTCGTCACGGATCGGCCGCCCGGGTCGGCAAGGACCGCCTCACCCCCGGCGGCGGCCACCATGTCCGGGACCCAGTGGCCGGCGAGGAACGGAGGGTCGGTCCACTCGAGCACAAGCACCCGAGGCGACCGGAGCCCGCGCAGCCGATCGGCGACCCGGTCCAGCCGCGCGCTCAACTCGCCACGCAGCCGCCGCCCGCTGTCCTCGACGCCGACCGCAGCCGCCAGGGCGACGGCGCCGTCCAGCACATCACCGAGGCGATGCGGATCGAGCGTCACCAACTGCGACGGGCAGCCCACCAGGTCGATCGCGCTCGCGACATCGTCCGCCGGCAGCGCGCAGACCCGGCAGAGGTCCTGGGTGACGACGACGTCCGGCGCGATCCGGGCCAGCGCGTCGGTGTCGAGGGTGTACAACGGCTCGCCCGCCTCGACCCGGGCCCGGACCATGGCGTCGATCTCCCCCGGCGGCAGTCCCTCGGTCGGCAGGCCGTGCACGACGACCGGATGCCGAGTGCGGACGCCGGCCGGAAAGTCGCACTCGAAGGTCACCCCGGCGAGACTGTCCTCGAAGCCGAGCGCATAGACCCACTCGGTTCCTGACGGCAGCAACGACACGATCCGCGGCACGAGTTCAGGCTAGGGCGGGTCAGGCACACTCTGGGCGAGCAACCCGGCCCCGCTCAGCGGGCTCACAGGCTGGGCCCTGGTTTCGACCCTGACAGTGTTCCGGCATAGGTTGGTCGCACCGGCCCTGACGGGTCGGCAGATCGTCACAAGGAGTTTCAACGTGTCCGAAGAGCGGGCCAATGGCGACACGCTGACCATTCGAGACAATCGAACCGGCAAGGAGTACGAGCTGCCGTTGACCGACGGCACGATTCGGGCGTCCGATCTCGGGAACATCAGGACCGACGACGAGACGCCCGGCGTGGCGGTCTACGATCCGGGCTTCGTCAACACCGCTTCCTGCCGCAGCGCGATCACCTACATCGACGGCGACAAGGGGATCCTCGAGTACCGGGGCTACCCGATCGAGCAACTGGCCGGCCAGTCGACCTTCCTCGAGGTGGCCTACCTGCTCGTGCACGGCGTGCTGCCGGACAAGACCCAGTACGAGCAGTGGACGCACGAGATCACGTTCCACACCTTCGTCCACGAGAACATCAAGACCTTCATGCAGGGCTTCCGCTACGACGCGCATCCGATGGGGATGCTGATGGCGGCCGTCGGAGCGATGTCGACGTTCTATCCCGAGTCCCGGCTGATCCACGACCCTGAGAACCGGCACATGCAGGTCGTGCGCCTGATCGCCAAGATGCCCACTCTCGGAGCGTGGGCATTCCGGCATGCGCAGGGCAAGCCGTACGTCTACCCGGACAACGACCTGTCCTACTCGGAGAACTTCCTGTCGATGCTGTTCCGGATGAGCGAGCAGCGGTTCGTCGCCGACGAGCGCCTGACCAACGCCCTCGAGGTGCTGTTCATCCTGCACGCCGACCACGAGCAGAACGCCTCGACCAACGCGGTCCGCTCGGTCGGCTCGACCCAGGTCGACCCCTACTCCTCCGTCTCGGCCGGCATCGGCGCGCTCTACGGTCCGCTGCACGGCGGCGCCAACGAGGCGGTCCTGCGGATGCTGCGCCGGATCGGCTCGGTGGACAACGTCGCCGAGTTCATCGACGGCGTGAAGAACGGCAAGGAACGCCTGATGGGCTTCGGCCACCGGGTCTACAAGAACTACGACCCGCGGGCCAAGATCATCAAGAAGGCCTGCGACGACGTGTTCGAGGTGACCGGGGTCAACCCGTTGCTCAAGATCGCCGTCGAGCTGGAGAAGATCGCCCTCGAGGACGAGTACTTCATCCAGCGCAAGCTCTACCCCAACGTCGACTTCTACTCCGGTCTCATCTACGAGGCGCTGACCTTCCCGCCCGACATGTTCACGGTGCTGTTCGCCATCCCGCGTACGGCCGGGTGGCTGGCCCAGTGGCTGGAGCTGGTGCAGGACAAGGAGCAGAAGATCGCCCGGCCGAAGCAGATCTACACCGGGCACCGCAGTCTCGACTTCGTGCCGCGCGACGAGCGCTGGAGCTGAGTCCGGCGATTTCGGGGCATCCGCCGCGGATCAAGGGACGATCGGCCGTGATGTGAGACGCTATGGCCGTCTTACGCCACTTCGTTAGCGGGACGGTGCGGGTGTAATAGGTGAGCGAGCGCTCGACGGCCGATCGGGTCGTTTCGTCACGCCGTCCGGCTCGGTTGACCTCTCCCAAGCTGGTCGGCCGCTCCCGCGAGCTCGACCGGCTGGCCGGCCACGTCGCGAGGCAGCCGGCGTTCGTCGTCGTCGAGGGTCCGGCCGGCATCGGCAAGACCCGGCTGCTGGCAGAGCTGCGCGACCGGCCGGAGCTGGAGCGTCGCCGCCTGCTGGTCGGGGGCTGCCGGCAGATCCGGGAGCCGTACCCGCTCGGTCCGGTCGTCGACGCGCTGCGCCGGCTCGACACCGCCCCCGGCACCACCGAGCTGCCGCCGGTCACCGGCGCACTCCACTCCCTGCTGCCTGAGCTCGGCGACCTGCTGCCGCCACGGCTCGAGCCGCTGGCCGAGCGCAGGGCGGAGCGGCACCGGACCTTTCGTGGCCTCACCGAGTTGCTCGGCTCGCTGGGTCCGACCGTGCTGGCGATCGAGGACGTGCACTGGATCGACGAGCACACGATCGACTTCCTGCGCTACCTGCTGGCCAAGCCACCGGCCGATCTCACCGTGCTCCTGACATTCCGCGGTGAGGACGTGCCGTCCGGCGTACGCGCGCTGACGTCGACTCCCACACTGTCGGTGAGCCAGCTCCACCTGGTGCTGGAGCCACTCGACGTCGACGACACCGGTGCGCTGGCGGCTGCCCTCCTCGACGTCGACGAGGTGTCGGCCGAGTTCGGGCGCTATCTGCGGGAGCGCACCTCCGGTCTGCCGTTCGCGATCCAGGAGCTGCTGGCCCTGTTGGGAGCCCGCGGCACGCTCGTACGCCGGGGACCGAGCTGGGCCCGCAAGGCGCTGGACGAGCTGGACGTGCCGTCGGAGATCCGCGATCAGGTGCTCGAGCGGGTCGGCGGGCTGACCGACGACGGCCGTACGGTGAGCGAGGCCGCGGCGACGCTGCAACTGCCCGTGCCGCTGTCGACCCTGGTCGAGACCGCTCGCTCGTCCGATGATCAGTCGCTGCGCGGCATCGACGACGCACTCCAGGCCGGCCTGCTCGTCGAGAACCAGAAGTTGCTGGCCTTCCGCCATCTGCTGGCGGCACAGGTGGTCTACGAGTCGATTCCGCTGAAGCGGCGCAAGGACCTGCACCGCCGAGCGGCGAACGCGCTGGAGAAGCTCTGGCCGGTGCCGCTGGGCCAGGTGGCGCATCATCGCCGCGAGGCCGGACAGGCCGAAGCCTGGGTCGTAGCCGCGGAGCGAGCCGCCGATCAGGCGATCGAGGCGGGCGACGACGCCGAGGCGGCCCGGCTGCTCGAACAGCTGATCCGGCACACGCCGCTCGACTCCGAGCAGCGGACCCGGATCGCGGTCAAGCTGGGTCGGGTGGCGCTCGAGGCCCAGCGTCCGGCCGACCTGATCGCGCCGCTGTCCGAGGCACTCGAGCACGACGGCGAGATGCCGCAGGCGGCGCGGGGCAAGCTGCACTTCTGGCTCGGCCTACTGCTGCACCAGACCGGCCACGACCCCGAGCGGCAGGTCAGCCTGTTCGCGGCGGCGGTCGAGGAGCTCGACGACCAGCCGGCCCTGCGGGCGTCGGCGATGATCTGCCTGGCGCTGGGCTCGTCCCCGTCGGACTCGATCCCGCTGACCTGGGCGCGCCGGGCCAGCGAGATCCTGCCCGAGGTCGACGACCCGGCGTACGAGGTCGTCCTCCAGAGCAAGGTGAGCGCCGTCATGGTGACGGCGGGCGACCCGCAGTGGCGGGAGGCGGCCGACCGGATCATCGCGCAGACCGGCGGAGAGCCGCAGGACCGGCACGAAGTGCGCGCCTACAGCACGATCGGCGGCTGCGCCGTCTGGGCCGGACATCACGAGCTGGCGGCCGACTGGCTGAGCCGCGCAGTCACCGCCCAGGAGATCCGTGACGACGAACCGCTGGCGCCCCGGCTCCGCACGAACCAGGCGGTCCTCGACTTCTTCCGCGGCGAGTGGAACGGCCTCGGCGACCGGATCGACGAATACCTCGAGCAGTACGCCGAGCGGCCCCGGATCCGAATCGACCTGAACGCCGTCGGCAGCCGGCTCGCGCTCGCCGAAGGCGACACCGACGCCGCCACCAGACGGCTCGACGAGCTCCTCGTCGGCATCGAGAAGCTCGAGGCGTACGACATGATCCCGATGGCGGTCGACATCCGGATCCGGCTGGCGCTGGCGCATGACGACTCCGCTGCGGCTGCCGAGGCGGCCGACCAGCTGCGCGAAGCGTCGGCAGCCACCGACATCTGGCCGGGGGCGGCGCGAGCGTTGCCGAGCACGACCGAGGCGCTGGTGGCCGCCGGGCGGGCCGACGACGCAGCGGCCTGGCTGACCACGATGGAGAAGGACCTGGCTGACCTGGACGTGCCGCTCGCGGCCGCCGCACTCGATCACGCGCGCGGGCTGCTTGCCGGACCCGACCAGCAGTGGGAGCTGGCGGCCGAGCACTTCGCCGCCGCGGCCGCGAGCTACGACGCGCTGCACTGTCCCTATGAGGCGGCCCTCGCGCGGGAGCAGGTCGCAGAGGTTCGCTTCGCCGGCGACCTGCCGGATGCGGACCGTTGGCTCCACGAGGCGGCTGTGAGCTACCAAGACCTCGGCGCCGGCAGCGACCTGGACCGAGCGGCCGGTCTCGCCCTTGAGCACGATGTTTCGCTACCGGCCCGGCATCGCGGCGGCCGCCGTGGCTACGGCACCGAGCTGTCACCCCGCGAGCGTGAGGTGGCCGAGCTGGCCGCGACCGGCCTGACCAACAAGGAGATCGCCGAGAAGCTCTTCGTCTCGGTCAACACGGTGAAGAAGCAGGTCTCCGCCGCGATGCGGAAGGTCGGCGTGCACTCTCGCACCGCACTGTCGGATCAGCTCGGCGAGGACTGAAGGGCCGCCGCATGACCAAGCACCAACGCCTGACCGGCACGCTCGACGTGGCGCTGCCGCCGGCCGAGGCGTTCGCCCTGTTCACTCCCCGGGGCGAGGAGGAGTGGGTGGAGGGGTGGCGGCCGCACTTCCCGGCCGACCCGATCGACGACACCGAGCCGGGCACGGTCTTCGAAACCCATGGCCATGGCGACGACACGATCTGGGTCGTCGTCGGCCGGGAGACCGGTCGCCGCATCTCGTACGCGCGAGTGACGCCGGGCTCGCGAGCCGGGACGGTCACCGTCGAGCTCGAACCGACGGCGCAGGGCAGCCGGGTCACCGTCGGCTACGAGCTGACGGCGCTGTCCGACGCGGGCCAGGTCGGGCTGGAAGAGTTCGCAGCGACCTACCCGGAGTTCCTCCGGTCGTGGGAGACCGCGATCGAGAAGTGGCGGACCGCCCGGGCCGGCTAGGCGCTCAGCCAGGTCCCCAGGCGCTTCGAGAAGTCGACCGGGAAGCCGTGCGCAAGCCCGGGCACGACGTCGAGCGCGAAGCCGGCCGGCTCCAGGACGCGAGCCGCGGCACTGACGTCGTCCAGCAGGTCGTCGTCGGCACCGACGACGAGCCGCGCCGGAGCCAGCGGGCCGATCGGCTCGGTCGGGATCGCGTCGGGCCGGATCGCCGGCGCGACCGTGATCACGCCGGCGACCCTTGACGGCCGGGCGGTCAACGCCCAGCGCAGCGCCACGCGGCCGCCTGCCGAGAACCCAGCGGCCACCACCGGCAGTCCGCTGAGCTCGGCGGGCAGACGCTCCATCGCCTCCCCGATCTCGTACGCCGCCCGCTCCTCGTCCGGCCAAGTCCGGTAGTTCGGCGACGTGCGCTGGGACGATCGGACCGCGAGGACGGCATAGCCGACGTAGGCCGCGGCCGACCAGGCCACCACCGCATCCGACGCGTTCTCCTCGGCGCCGTGCAGCGCGACGACCAGACCGCGGGCCGGTTCGGTCGGCCGGACGAGGACGTCTCCGCTACGGTCGATGGCGGCATTGGCCCGCCGCCATCGGTCGACCGACACGGCCAGCAGCGAGTCGTACGCCGGCAGGCTTCGCAGCTCCGCCAGGTCGTCGTCTCCGCCGAGGACGGACGGATCCCACCAGTCGCCTTCGGCGGCGGCGTCCTCGAGCACCTGCAGCGCCTGTTCGGGCCGGCCGCTGGCGCCGTTGAGGCAAGCGCTCAGATAGGCCAGCTCGGCCCGCCATGGCGCCAGCTCGGACGGCGCCTCGGCGATCAGCCGCAGTGCATCGTCGTGCCGATCGTCGAGGTAGAGGTCGAACACGCGCTCGTTGAGCTCGTGATAGCGCTGCCGCGGGTCCACTCAGCCCTCCTTCGGTCGCTCGTCAGCGTGGCAGCCTAGCCACCGGGCAGAGGAAGTCGGTGGCCGACGTCAGGCTGCCCGTGCGAGGCTGACGGTGTGTTGGACACCGCTCAACTCATTACGTTCGCGGTGATGTCGCTCGCCATCATCGTCGTCCCGGGACCGAGCGTGCTCTTCGTCATCGGTCGTGGCGTCGCCTTGGGCCGCCGCGCTGCGCTGGCCACCGTGGTCGGCAATTCTGTCGGCGCGTACGTGCTCGTGCTGCTGATCGCGGCCGGACTCGGACCCCTGCTGGAGCGCTCGGAGCAACTGCTCGTCGCGGTCAAGCTCGCCGGTGCGGCCTACCTGCTGTGGCTCGGCATCAAGGCGATCCGCAACCGGCGCCAGCTGACCGACGCGCTCGGCACGCCGATCGAGCCGCGCAGCACGTGGGTCATCCTGCGCGAGGGCTTCACGGTCGGCGTACTCAATCCGAAGGTCCTGCTGTTCTTCACCGCGGCACTGCCTCAGTTCGTCGTGACGGGCGGGGCGCCGGTGCCGGTGCAGATGGCGCTGCTCGGACTGGTCTTCGTCGCGATCGCGCTGGTCTCGGACTCGCTGTGGGGACTTGCCGCCGGCACCGCCCGCTCCTGGCTGGCGGGACGCCCGCGTCACCTCGAAGGGGTCGGTGCCGTCGGCGGTGGCCTGATGATCGCGGTCGGCATCCGCCTCGCGACCCAGCCGAGTCCCTGACCGCGCCGGTCTAGCCGGCCGCGCTGTTGACGTTGACCAGCCAGTTGGTGCCGAACCTGTCGGCGCACATGCCGAAGATGTCGCCCCACGGCGCCTTGTCCATCGGCATGACGACGGTGCCGCCGTCGCTGAGCTTGTCCCAGTAACCGCGCAGCTCGTCCTCGTCCTCGCCGCTCAGCGACACCGAGATCGAACTGCCGCCCTGGTACTCCATCTGGCTCGGTGTGTCCGAACCCATCAGAACGAGTCCGCCGGGTGCCATCAGCATCGAGTGCATGACCTTCGCGGCCTCAGCCGGGTCCTCGCTCATCCCGGATTCGCCGAAGGTGCTCACGGTGAGCTCACCACCGAAGACCGAGTGGTAGAACTCCATCGCCTCCCGCGCGTTGTCGCGGAAGCTCAAATAGGGGTTGAGCATCGTGGGCATGGTTTCTCCTTGAGATCTGCTGATGTATTCGTCAAGTAACAGGTGGCCCGGACGGCCATCAGCACCAGTCATACGCTCCCGCACCGACAGGATCCGCACCGGCCCGGAGTCGACTCAGAGATCCTCGGCCGCGAAGTAGTCCCGGGCCACCCGCGCCGGCACGCACATCGTCCACGCGTCGACGACGAGCTCTCGCATCTCGTCCGGGTCGAGCGCGTCGAGACGGACGTGGATCCACCGATAGCGCATGTCGCCCCGCGACGGCATCGCGAACTTCTCGGGCTCCGCGGCGACCGCCGCCTCCCGCTGCTCCTTCGGGAATCCGACGCCCATCGTGCGCTCGTCGCGAGACAGCGCGACGAAGACCAACTGGCCGACGCGGAACTTGACCTGGTCGCGTACGAGTGCCTCGTATGCCCTCGGCAGGGACAGTGCCACGCGTCGGATGTCGTCGGCCTCCACGGTCATCTCCCCATCCTCGGTGACATCGCCGACAATGACCGTCGGACCCACTCGTCACACTCGTGACCAACAGCCCGGGCACCTGGAAGGAAGCCTCATGACCGAGCAGCCGAGCGACGACCGCTCACCCGCCGAGGAGCATCGCCGGATCGCGGCCGGGTTCACCGCATGCGTGGTCGGCACGACGCCGGCCGCCTGGGACGACCCGGCGCCGGTCGAGGGATGGGCGGCCCGCGACGTCGTACGCCACCTCGTCGAGTGGTTCCCCGCGTTCCTGAAGTCCGGAACCGGTATCGACCTGCCCTCCGGCCCGTCCGCCGACGAGGACCCGGTGGCGGCCTGGACCGTGCACAGCGACGGCGTACAGGCCCTGCTCGACGACCCGGCCACCGCCGGCAAGATGCTGAAGGAACGGCATGTCGGCGACGTGCCGCTGGACCTGGCGGTCAACAACTTCTATACGACCGACGTGTTCCTGCACACCTGGGATCTGGCGCGGGCGACCGGGCAGGACGAGACGCTCGACCCGGTCAAGTGCGCCGAGTTGTTCGAGGAGATGCTGCCGCTCGACCAGATGCTTCGCGACAGCGGCCACTACGGTCCGCGGGTCGAGGTGCCGGACGACGCCGACATCCAGACCAAGCTGCTGGCCTTCATCGGACGTACGCCGTGATCCGGACCCGCCTTCTGGGCCGGGTCGACGCGGTACGGAGAATTCTTGTCAGCGGGTGTCCATCTGGAGGTGCGCCGTTCGTCTCGAGGACGACCGATCTCCACGAAGGAGGAATCCGATGAAGTACATCCTGCTGATCCAGCAAGGCGACTCCCCGACGCCGCGCGACCCCGAGGCCTGGGGCCGGCTGTCCGAGGAGGAGCAGCGCGCCGTCTACGCCGACTACCAGGCGCTCAACCAGACGCCGGGCGTCACGCCGGGCACCGAGCTCGCTCCACCGGAGGCCGCGACCACCGTCCGTGTCGAGGACGGCAAGACGCTGACCACCGACGGCCCGTTCGTCGCGGTCAAGGAGGCGCTAGGCGGCTGGCTCATCTTCGAGGCCGACGACCTCGACGCGGCCATCGATCTCGCCGCGCGCATCCCGGCGGCCCGCCTCGGCGGCTCGGTCGAGATCCGCCCGCTCGTGGAGCGCTAGCGATCATCGAGCAGGTCTTCCGCGACGAGTGGGGGCGCGTCCTCGCCAGTCTGATCGGCTTCCTCGGCGACTTCGATCTCGCCGCGCGCATCCCGGCGGCCCGCCTCGGCGGCTCGGTCGAGATCCGCCCGCTCGTGGGCGCTAGCGATCATCGAGCAGGTCTTCCGCGACGAGTGGGGGCGCGTCCTCGCCAGTCTGATCGGCTTCCTCGGCGACTTCGATCTCGCCGAGGAGGCCGCTCAGGAGGCCTTCGCCATCGCCGCGGAGCGCTGGCCGCGCGAGGGCATGCCGTCCAACCCGCGGGCCTGGCTGATCCGGACCGGACGCAACCGGGCGATCGACCGGATCCGCCGCGATCGCACGATGGCCGAGAAGCTTCGGCTGCTCGACGTCCCGCAATCGGTGGAGGTTGAGGTGGACGAGACCACGATTCCCGACGAGCGACTCGAGCTCGTCTTCACCTGCTGCCACCCGGCGCTCGCGCTCGATGCTCAGGTCGCGCTCACCCTTCGCACGCTGGGCGGTCTGCGGACCGAGGAGATCGCCCGGGCGTTCCTGGTGCCCGAGGCGACGATGGCCAAGCGGCTGGTCCGGGCGAAGGCGAAGATCAAGACGGCCGGGATCCCGTTCCGGGTGCCGGCGCCCCATCTGCTGCCGGACCGCCTGGCCGCGGTGCTCGCGGTGATCTATCTGATCTTCAACGAGGGCTACGGCGGCACCAGCGGTCTCGCCGCCGAGGCGATCCGGCTCGGCCGGGTGCTGGCGGATCTGATGCCGGACGAGGCCGAGACCCACGGCCTGCTGGCCCTGATGCTGCTGAACGACAGCCGCCGCGAGGCCCGGTTCGACGACGGCGAGCTGGTCTTGCTGGCCGACCAGGATCGGGCCCGGTGGGACCTCGACGAGCTGGCCGAGGGCCGCGCCGTGCTCGCTCGCGCGCTCCGGCTCGACCGACACCGGCCGTACACGCTGCAGGCCGAGATCGCCGCCCGACATGTCGAGGAGCCGCCGGACTGGACCCGGATCGCCGCCCTCTACGGCGAGCTGGCCGACGTCACCGGCTCCGACGTCGTGCGCCTCAACCAGGCCGTGGCGATCGCCGAGGCGGGCGACGTCGAGGGCGGCCTCGCGCTGGCCGAGGGGCTGGATCTGGAGCGCTATCACTATCTGCACGCCACCCGGGCGGACCTGCTGCGCCGGCTCAATCGCGAGTCGGAGGCGCGGGCGGCCTACGCTCGGGCGTTGGAGCTGGTGCATGCCGAGGCCGAGCGGCGCTTCCTCGAGCGGCGCCTGGCTGAGCTTGGCGAGGAGGCATCGTGACGTACGAGATCAACCCGATCGGGCAGGTGGAGTCGCCGCTGAGTGACCGGGCCAGCGCGCCCAAGCAGGGAGTCGAGGGCGCGCCAGAGGCCTGGCTGGTGTTCGATCCGGCGATGGCCGACGGGATCAGCGACCTCGCCGCCGGCGACGACCTGTTCGTGTTCACCTGGCTGCATCGGGCCGACCGCTCGGTGCTCGCCGTCCATCCGCGCGACGACCCGTCGAACCCGCTGACCGGCGTCTTCAGCACCCGGTCGGCCGACCGGCCCAATCCGGTCGGGCTGCATCGGGTACGCGTCGTCGCCACCGACGGCTTGCGGGTGCGGGTCAGCGATCTCGAGGCGATCGACGGCACACCGATCGTCGACGTCAAGCCAGTCCTCGGCGCGGTTCGCTGACCCGACGCGTCCCGGTCACGGCGCGACGAGAAGCGCCTCGGCGCCGACGGGCTGGTAGCCGGCCGCCAACACGGTTCGCACCGACGCCGCGTTGCCGGGAGCCACCTGGGCCCAAACGCCGGGTTCGTCTGCGCGCCATTGGCTGGCCAGGTGCAGAGCCGAGCGGGCCAGCGCTCTGCCGAGCCCGCGAGCCCGATGGTCCGGGTCGACCTCGAACGCCACCTCGAGCCGCCCGGCCAGGCCACGGCCGAGCATGACGATGCCGCCGTCGGCCGCCCAGACCCTCACGTCGGTGCGATAGCGCTGCGCCCGGCGTACCCGCGGATGCGAGCGGTCGACAATCTCAGTCAGCGGCAGTGGCGGCGATCCGGTCAGTGCCGGACCGTACGCGACGATGTCCACGCAGTTGACCCGCCGGCCCAGTCGTTCGCCGAGTGCCGCGAGGAACGGCGGGTTGAGGTAGTCGGACAGGTCGGCCGACGGCAGCAGCTGCGTGACCCACTCCGGCTCGACGTCCGCGGCGATCACGATGTGTCCGGTGAAGGCGAGGACGGCGGCTTCGCCGGACGCGGGTTGTCTGAGCACCGTGACCGCGCCGTCGGTAGACGGGAAGACACCGCGGCCGGCGTCCTGGAACAGGGCGGCCAGTGCCGCGGGTCCGGCTACGTCGACGGTCACGGACCCATCCTGGCGCGTCGGCCATGCCTGCGGCGGTGGCGTCCACCAGGCGACGAGTTGGGCTACTCGTCGTCCTCGCCCTGCTGCCCGGCCTTTCTCCGCTCGAGCCGCCAGTGCACCTCGTGGGTCTGCGGATGCCGCCACTCACGCATCCGGTACTCGAACCCCGGGAGCAGCACGATCGGAATCGGATCCGGCGACGCCGGCGCGACCGCGCCCACCACGATCTTCGCGTCCGCCGGGATGAACGGAGACTGCGCGGGGACTGGGGCGGTAATGATCTCGACTGGGTCTCTATAGGGCCGCGCCATGCGACGGACGGTAGCACAGGCGACCATGTGATCCGCCATACATTCACTTTAACAATTTCATAAAAGTCTTATAGAGTCCTCAGTGGGGTGCCGGTGTGCTCTGCACTCACCCTGAAATCAGGGCCGTCCCGCAGGGCGCACCGACACCCTGGGCCCGAAGCTTCGGGCGATGAACCTCACCTCGAAGGACCAAAATCATGACCAAAGGCCGACTGATTCGACCCCTCGCCGCAGCCGGCGCCGGACTTGCCCTCGCCGCCGCCGGAGTCGTGGTCACCGCAGGCCCGGCGACCGCCGACAGTCCCGGATGCGTAGCCAAGACCGAGTTCCGCAAGCTTCACAAGGGGATGACGCGCGAGCGCGCCCATCGCATCCTCGACACCAACGGCAGGCAGTCCTACACCTACTGGATCAGCGGCGACCACTACTCCGGTCGCGACTACCGCGCCTGTACGCACCCCAGGTGGAGCGTCGTGTCGGTCGACTACGTGAACGGCAAGGTCGACGGCAAGTTCGCCTATTGGGGCTGACCAGCCGACCCATGACCGTGCTGACCGGACTCGTGGCCCTGGCCGCCCTCTGGCTGCTTGGCGCAGCCTTCGTCACAGGCCTCTGCATCACTGCCGGCCGCCATCGACCGACCAAGCGGGACCGGGCGTGAGCAGCGACGGTCCGGCGACGCGGGAGCCGGAGCGGGCACGAATGCGTCGGGATCAGTCCGACGACGGACGACCGATCGAGTTGGTCAACGCCGGCGGCAGCTTCTGCGGCTGCCTGCTGTACCCATCGGGAAACGTCCAGGACGACCTGCTCGCGATTGCCGAGCACGCGGCGCCCGGGAACTGTCCCCGGGAGATCCGCGCGACGGAGTAGACCGGTGTTCGCTCACAGCGAACACGTCCTCGGGGGAGCGCCTCCGAACGGTCAGCCTTTGGCACGGTGGGCATGAGTCCACTGATCCACATCGGAGAAGCCCATGACCAGCGCTGTCGCTCTCATCCGCTCCAGCCGACTGTCCGACGTCGCGCAGTACGCCTACGCGGCGACCGCACCGGCGAACGCCCGGCTGATCTTCCTGGCCGGCGCCTGCCCACTCAACGCGGACGGATCCACCGCAGCCGTCGGTGACTACGCGGGCCAGGCCGCCAAGGTGATCGAGAACCTGCGGATCGCCCTGGCGGACTCCGGAGCATCGATGACCGATGTGATCATGACCCGCGTACTCGTCGCATCCAGCCGCCAGCCGGACCTGGTGACGGCGTGGGAGGTCGTCCGCGAGGCATTCGGCGAGCACGACGCCCCCAGCACGCTGACCGGCGTGACCGTACTCGGCTACACAGACCAACTCGTCGAGGTCGAGGCGATCGCCGCCGTCGTGGACTAAGACACCGCGCCGAAATTCCTGATCCGCCGGCCCGGTGTTGTCCGAACCGGCGGCCCCTCGTTCGTCCTTACAGTGGATGCCGGCGACCCTCGCCGGCGCAGACCCACGGAGGAGCAGTCATGCCCAAGTACGCCGCATTGATTTACACCGCCGATGAGATCGACCCAGAGGCTGCCGACATGTCGAAGGACTACCAGGAGTTCGGCGAGGCAGCCGAGGCCGTGATCCGCGGCGGCGATGCGCTCTACCCCACGGCGACCGCCACGACCGTCCGCGTGCAGGGCAAGGGCGGCGACGTGATCACCAGCGACGGACCGTACGCCGAGACCAAGGAAGCGCTGACCGGCTTCTACCTGCTGGAGTGCGCTGACCTGGACGAGGCGGTCGGGTGGGCCGCCAGGATCCCGGGCGCCTGGCACGGCGCGGTCGAAGTCCGGCCGATCGTCGACTTCGGATCCTGACCGGACGCCGATGGAGGCCGGTGCCGCGGTCGAGGGGCTCGTACGCGAGGAGGGAACTCGCGTGCTGGCGACCCTGGTCCGCGTCACCGGCAGCATCAGCCTGGCCGAGGACGCCACCCAAGATGCGATCCTCCGCGCGCTGGAGACCTGGCCGCGCGATGGCATCCCCCGCAACCCGCGCGGCTGGCTCACCGTCACCGCCAAGCGGCGCGCGATCGACCTGATCCGGCGGGAGTCGCGGCGGTCCGACAAGGAGGCCGAGGCGATGAGCAGCTTCGAGCCGGTCCCCGACCCACCTGAAGTCGTACGCGACGACCTGCTGCGACTCGTCTTCACCTGCTGTCATCCGACTCTGTCGGCCGAGGCGCAGGTCGCCCTGTCACTGCGGACCCTGGGCGGCCTGTCCACCGCTGAGGTCGCCCGTGGCCTGCTGGTGTCCGAGGCCACGATGACCCGGCGGCTCAGCCGGGCCAAGCAGAAGATCGCCCAGGCGAAGATCCCCTATCGGGTGCCTCCGGCCGACCAGCTCCCCGATCGGCTCGCCGGTGCCGCCGCCACGGTCTACCTGATCTTCAACGAGGGGTACGCCGCGGGCACCGGACCCGACCTGGTCCGGATCGCACTCACCGCCGAGGCGATCCGACTCGCTCGGCTGCTGGTCGAACTGATGCCCGACGAGCCGACCGTGATCGGACTGCTCAGCCTGCTTTTGCTCCAGAACTCGCGGGCGGCCGCTCGGGTCGAGCCGTCCGGACACCTCGTGCTGCTCGCCGACCAGGACCGCTCGCTCTGGGACGCGAAGGCGATCCAGGAAGGCGTGACGCTGGCCGGCACCGGACTGCGGCGCTCGCCGAACCGGCCCAACGCCTACGTCGTCCAGGCTGCGATCGCCGCCTGTCATGCACTCGCCCCGTCGTACGACAAGACCGACTGGGACGCGGTGATCTCCTGGTACGACGTGCTACTTCGGATCCAGGACACCGACGTCGTCCGGCTCAATCGGGCGGCCGCCGTGGCCGAGCGCGACGGCCCGGCCGCCGGACTCGCGCTCGTCGACGCCATCGACGGACTGACCGGCTATCCGTGGTGGCACGCGACCCGGGCCGAGCTGCTGCACCGGCTCGGCCGGACGGCAGACGCGCGCGAGTCGTACGAGAACGCCCTCGGGCTCGAGCTCAACGCACCGCAGTCGGACCACCTGCGACGGCGGATGGCGGCGCTGGACGGTTAGCTGCCGGTGGCGCCGTCGATGGCCTCGCGCAGCAGGTCGGCATGGCCGTTGTGCCGCGCGTACTCCTCGATCATGTGGGTGTAGACCCACCGCAGCCCGATCCGCTGGCCGCTCGGCGTGGACGTGACGTCGTCGAGGTCGAACTCCGGCGCCGCCTTCCGGATCGCATCGATCTCGGCGCGGTAGGTCTCCAGGTCGGCGGCCACGTCCGCCTTGTCGACCTCGAAGTCGCCCGCCGGCTTCTTCTTCGTGCAGTAGAGCTCGGACGTGTCGAGCCCGAAGTAGTGGCCGAACCAGCCACGCTCCACCTCGGCCATGTGCCGCACCAGCCCGATCAGCGACAGGTCCGACGGCGGGACCGAGTGCGAGCGCAGCTGGTCGTCGCTGAGCCCCTCGCACTTCCACAACAGGGTCCGGCGGTGGTAGTCGAGCCAGCCGTCGAGGGTGGCGCGCTCATCGGCCACCCAAGGAGGCTCCAATCGCTCCGAAGGCTCCGGCTCCGGCTGGGTTGTCATGCCCCCGACCGTACTCCCATAAGCCGCCGAACCGGAGCAAGGTCAGCGGGCCCGACTCACCCGACCCTCGTCCCAAACCGCCTCGTCCGACTCGTAGACCGAACCGTCCTCGCCGAAGACGAGGAACCGGTCGAAACCGCGGGCGAACCAGCGGTCGTGGGTGACCGCGAGCACGGTCCCCTCGAACCGTTCGAGGCCGTCCTCCAGCGCCTCGGCGGACTGGACGTCGAGGTTGTCGGTCGGCTCGTCGAGCAGCAGCAGCGTCGCGCCGGACAGCTCGAGCAGCAGGATCTGGAACCGCGCCTGCTGACCGCCGGACAGCGACTCGAAACGCTGCTCCGCCGCGATCGCGAGCTCGTAGCGATCCAGCGTTCGCGACGCCTGCTCGCGCGGCATCCCGTCGCGATGGGCGTCGCCGCGGTGCAGGATCTCCAGGAGGGTGCGGCCGAGGAGCTCCGGATGCTGATGCGTCTGGACGAACCACCCGGGCCGTACTCGCGCCCCCAGTCGCGCCCGGCCAGTGTGGTTGACCGGCTGGATCGGGGTGTCCTCGACCGGCCGGTGCTCCACGTCCGGATCCGATCCGCCCGCCGCCAGCAGCCGGAGGAAGTGCGACTTGCCGGAGCCGTTGGATCCGAGGACGGCCACCCGCTCGCCGTACCAGACCTCGAGGTCGAACGGCCGCATCAGCCCGGTCAGCTCCAGTCGCTCGCAGATCACCGCCCGCTTGCCGGTCCGGCCGCCCTTGAGGCGCATCCGAACGTCCTGCTCGCGCGGCAGCGTCTCGGGCGGGCCGGCCTCCTCGAACTTGCGGAGCCGGGTCTGCGCGGCCTTGTATCGAGAGGCCATGCCGTCGTTGTAGGACGCCTTCTGCTTGTACATCAGCACCAGCGCCTTGAGCTTGGCGTGGTCCTCGTCCCAACGCCGCCGCTGCTCCTCGAGCCTCTCGAACCGGTCCCGCCGGGCCTCGTGATAGCTGGCGAACCCGCCCGGATGCATCCAGGCGCCGTTGCCGGGCGCGCGGAGCTCGATCGTCACGACCCGGGTCGCGGTGTTGGCGAGCAGCTCGCGATCGTGGCTGACGTACAGCACGGTCTTCGGCGACTCGGCGAGCCGGCCCTCGAGCCAGCGCTTGCCGGGCACGTCGAGGAAGTTGTCCGGCTCGTCGAGCAACAGCACCTCGTCGGGGCCGCGCAGCAGTGCTTCGAGCACGAGCCGCTTCTGCTCCCCACCCGACAGGGTCGACACGTCGCGATGCTTGGCGCGCTCGTACGGGACACCTAGCGACGTCGTACAGCAGGTGTCCCAGACCACCTCGGCGTCGTAGCCACCGGCGTCGGCGTACTCGGCCAGCGCCGCCGCATAACGCAGTTGAGTCGGCTCGTCGTCGCGGTCCATCAGGGCCAGCTCGATCTTGTCGACGTCGGCGGCCGCCTCGCGTACCCGTGCGGGTGCGACCGACAGCAGCAGGTCTCGCACCGTCCAGTCGCTGTGGCCCTGGGTCACCATCTGACGCATCACGCCGAGCCCGCCACTGCGCAAGACCGTCCCGCCGTGCGGCGCCAGCTCACCGGTGATGATCCGCAGCAGTGTGGTCTTGCCGGCCCCATTGGCACCAACCAGGGCAACCTTCGCACCCTCGCCGACGCGGAACGAGATGTCGTCGAGCAACACCCGCCCGTCGGGCAGCTCGAACCGGATGCCGGCCAACTCCACATGTCCCACGACAGCCAAGTCTGAGCGCAGAGTACGAAGTTGTCAGCCCCATTTCGCCCCAGAGGGCAACCTCGGGCTGACAACGCGCGTGGAAACAGTGACCCTCTGGGCGCCTACGCTTGGTGCTTTCCCCGCGGCGCCCGCCGACTCGTCAGACATGTGTCGCACCGGGGGGCGGCACATGTCTGGCCCCTCGTCACCCACGACAATGACGCCATGACCGAAGAGCGAGTCGAGGTACTGGACGAGTCCGGCGCGATCGTCGGGGAAGCACCCCGGACCGAGGTGATCACCCGCAACCTCTGGCACCGGACCGCCTTCGTCGTGGTCCGATCGTCATCCGGCGCCGTGCTCGCCCACCAGCGCGCCTTCGCGAAGCGGCTCGCTCCCGGCAAGTGGGACCTGGGCTTCGGCGGCGCCTGCGACATCGGCGAGGACTGGCCCGACGCGGCGGCCCGCGAACTCTACGAGGAGGCCGGCATCCGTGGCACGCTGCGTCAGCTCGCGGAGTACCGCTGGGACGGCGACGGCAGCCGCGAGGTCGGCCGGCTCTACGAGACGGTCAGCGACGGCCCGTTCGCGTTCCAGGCCGAGGAGGTCGCGACCGCGGAGTTCGTCGCCGTCGACGAGCTCGATGCGTTCCTCGCCGAGCACGAACTGCTCGAGGCGGCCAAGGCGATGGTGCTGCCGTACATCCGCTGAGCCGCGTCGCACGTAGGACTTGCAGTTGTGGCTGCGACAGCGACCCCAAGTACAAGACTCTCGTCAGGCGGGCGGCTCAGGCGGCGGCGAAGTCACCCTGGATCCAGGCGGCGACGGTCCGGGCGACCCCACTCGGCTGGAACGGCGGCCCGTCACTCGTGTCCAGCAGCTCCCACCCATGCCCGGCCGGTGATTGCATGAAGGCAGTCGTCCGGGATCCCAGCGACGACCGCAGCGCTTTGAACTGCGCGGTCGTCACGACCGAGTCGTCGGGCGCGACGACCAGCAGCGTCGGCTCGGTGACCCGAGGAGCCGCGCGTCGCGCATCGAGTCCGATCCAGGTCACCGGTCCGGACAGATTGACGACCGCATCGGACTGGGTCTGAGCCGCGGCCACGGTGACCGTGGTGCCGCCGAGCGACGCACCCACCGAGCTCAGCCGCGTCGCGCCATGGGTACGAGCCCACGTCATCGCGAGCTTGAGCTGGGCGACCCGGTTCTGAGCGAAGGCGGCGTCGGCACATGCCGAGCCGCCGACGCCACAGTGGTCGAGCAGCACCGATCGGATGCCGTGCTGCTCGGCGAGCCAGACCGCGAACGGCCAGAAGCCGCACAGACCCGACACACCGGTCTGGTGCGAGAACACCACCGTGGCCGGCCCGTCGCCCACCACGACTGCGGCCAGTCGATTGCGGCCGGACCATGGAGCGTGATCCAGCGAGCGTCCGCGTCTGGCGGCCCGCAGCGTGCTGTGACCGGGCCACCAGCCGGCACTGCCGGAGTCGGCGCCGACGTCTCGCCGGGCTCGGTCACACTCGGGGCCGATTCGGACGTCGCCGACGCACGTTCGGGGCCTGATTCGGCGTCCGAATCGGACCCGCAGCCGGCCGCGACGAGCAGGCTCACGACAGAGCCTAGATATGCCAATTTTGACATATCGGAGCCTAACACTCAGGCCGGTGGCTCCAGGTGGAGTACGCGGAACCCCTTGGCCGAGCCGAGTCGGTCGCAGCCGTACCCCTGCTCGCGAAGCCACCGCTGCAGCGAATCGGCGCCGAGGTTCTTGCCGACCACCAGGGTCGCGGCGCCGCCGGGTGTCAGCCGTGGCAGCCAGCGCAGCAGCAACTCGTGCAGGGCAGCCTTGCCGATCCGGATCGGCGGGTTTGACCAGATGCCGTCGAAGCGCTCCGATTCCGGCACCTCGTCGGGCAGCGCAGCCGTCAGGCGGTCGGCGACCCCGAGGCGATCGGCGTTGCGTCGAGTGAGTTCGAGGGCGCGCTCGTTGACGTCGACGGCCCATACCCGCGCCTCGGGGCGAGCCAGCGCCAGCGCACCGGCGATCACGCCGTAGCCGCAGCCGAGGTCGAGGAACCGATCGCCCTCGGTCGGCGGGTCGGTCTGGCGGAACAGCACTGCGGTCCCGATGTCGAGTCGGCCGTGTGCGTAGACGCCGGACGCCGTGGTCAGTCGCATCGGGCGGCCCCACACGGTCACGTCGATCTGCGACTCGCGAACCGGGGACGACGGATCGGCGGAGAAGTAGTGCTCACTCATAGCGGTCCCCGGACGGTGCGCGCCCGGCGGGCCTGCTCGGCGAGCTCGGCATCGTCGGGATAGCCGACCTCCTCCAGTGACAACCCGTGCGGCGGTACGACCAGCACGCGCGAGTCGCGGGTCCGGGCATCGAGGATCCGGCGCGGCTCACCGACGTCGAACCGGCCCTCACCGACGGCTACCAGCGCACCGACCAGGGCCCGGACCATGTTGTGGCAGAAGGCGTCGGCGACGACTCGGGCCTCGACGACTCCATCGGCGCGGCGCTGCCAGTCGAGCTCACGCAGCGTACGCACGGTCGTCGCGCCCGCCCGCGGACGGCAGTAGGCGGCGAAGTCGTGCTCCCCGACCAGCTGCCGGGCCGCGTCGTTCATCCGGTCCACGTCGAGCGGCCGGCGCCAGGTCAGGACCTCATGCCGTCGCAACGGGTCGGCGTTGGCCGGGTCGTCGCACAGCCGATACGCATAGCGACGCCACAGTGCGGCGAACCGCGCGTCGAAGCCGTCCGGCGCCGGTCCCACGCGATGCACCCGGAGGTCCGGGGGCAGCGCGCGGGCCAGCCGCTCGGTCAGCTGCGGCCACGACTCGAACGACTCGGCGATCGCCGCCGGGACGTCGACGTGGCAGACCTGACCCCTAGCGTGTACGCCGGCGTCGGTGCGACCCGCGCAGGTGGTCGCCAACGCGGGCAGCCGAAGCACCCGGCGCAACGCTGTCTCGAGCTCGCCCTGGACGGTACGGCGCTCCGGCTGGATCGCCCAACCGGAGAAGTCCGTACCGTCGTAGGCCACGTCCAGACGCAGCCGGAGGTCGCTCACCGCATCGGCCGGGTGGTCAGCTCTTGGCGTCGCCTTCGGCGTCGTCACCCTCGGCGTCGTCGGCGTCGTCGGCGTCGTCAGCCTCGGACTCCGCCGCGGCGGCCTCGGTCGCCTCGGCGGACTCCTCCGCCGCCTCGTCCTTCGCCTCGGTCGACTCCTCGTCGGCCTCCGCCTCGGGCTCGGCCGCCGCGGTCTTCTTGGCCGTCGACTTCTTGGCGGTCTTCTTGGCCGCCGACTTCTTCGCCGACTTCTTGGCGGTCTTCTTCGCGGCCGTCTTCTTGGCCGGCTCCTCCGGCTTCTCGGTGAAGTCGACCTCCTCGACCAGCTCGATCACCGCCATCGGCGCGTTGTCGCCCTTACGGGGACCCACCTTGGTGATGCGGAGGTAGCCGCCCGGCCGGGTGGCGTAGCGGGGCGCGATCTCGGTGAAGAGCTCGTGCACCACGGTCTTGTCCCGGATCGTCCGCAGCACCATGCGCCGGTTGTGCAGGTCGCCCCGCTTGGCCTTGGTGATCAGCCGCTCCGCGAACGGCCGCAGCCGGCGGGCCTTGGCCTCGGTCGTGGTGATCCGGCCGTGCTCGAACAGGCTGGTCGCAAGGTTCGCGAGCATCAGCCGCTGATGGGCTGGGCTCCCGCCCAGGCGCGCACCCTTGGTCGGGGTAGGCATCTACCGTCTCCTGTCAGCTGAGAAGCGTCAGTACTGCTCGTCCTCGGCGAAGCTCTGGTCGTCGTCGTACGACTCCATCGCCGCCCGTGCGTCGAAGCCGGGCGCGCTGTCCTTCAGCGCCAGGCCCATCTCCGCCAGCTTCGCCTTCACCTCGTCGATCGACTTGGCGCCGAAGTTGCGGATGTCGAGAAGGTCCTGCTCGCTGCGCGAGATGAGCTCCCCGACGGTGTGGATGCCCTCGCGCTTCAGGCAGTTGTACGACCGGACGGTCAGGCTCAGGTCCTCGACCGGCAGGGCCAGGTCGGCGGCCAACTGCTCGTCGACCGGCGAGGGGCCGATGTCGACGCCCTCGGCCTCGACGTTGAGCTCACGGGCCAGACCGAACAGCTCGACCAGCGTCTTGCCGGCGCTCGCGATCGCGTCACGCGGCCGCATCGACTCCTTGGTCTCGATGTCGATGATCAGCCGGTCGAAGTCGGTGCGCTGCTCGACACGGGTCGCCTCGACCTTGTAGGTGACCTTCAGCACCGGGCTGTAGATCGAGTCGACCGGGACCCGGCCGATCTCGACGTCACCGGTCTTGTTCTGCACCGCCGAGATGTAGCCGCGGCCGCGCTCGACGACCAACTCCATCTCGAGCTTGCCCTTGTCGTTGAGCGTGGCCAGCTTGAGGTCGGAGTTGTGCACCTCGACACCGGCCGGCGGCGCGATGTCGGCGGCGGTCACGGCGCCCGGGCCCTGCTTGCGCAGGTACATGGTCACCGGCTCGTCGTGCTCGGACGAGACGACCAGGCTCTTGAGGTTGAGGATGACCTCGGTGACGTCCTCGACGACACCGGGGATGGTGGAGAACTCGTGGAGCACGCCGTCGATCCGAATCGACGTGACGGAAGCTCCTGGGATCGACGACAGCAACGTACGCCGCAGCGAGTTGCCGAGGGTGTAGCCGAAGCCCGGCTCGAGGGGCTCGATGGTGAACCGAGAGCGGTAGTCGTTGACGACCTCTTCGGTCAGTGTCGGCCGTTGTGCGATCAGCATGGTGTTGATTCCTTTCCGAACCGCCCGCTATTTGACGGTCGAATGGGTGGGCCGAGCAGCCGCCTACTTCTTCGAGTAGTACTCGACGATGAGCTGCTCTTGAACCGGCACGTCGATCTGCTGACGTACCGGAAGCTGGTGGACGAGGATCCGCATCCGGTTCGGAAGGGCCTCGAGCCAGGCGGGAACGAGCCGCTCGCCGTGGGTCTCGCGAGCCACGATGAACGGCGTCATCTCGATCGACTTGGGACGCACGTCGATGACGTCCTTCGGCGATACCTGGAACGACGGGATGTCGACCTTGCGGCCGTTGACGACGAAGTGGCCGTGCGACACGAGCTGACGCGCGTGGCGGCGGGTCCGGGCGAACCCGGCGCGGTAGACCACGTTGTCGAGGCGGCCTTCGAGCAGGGTGAGCAGGTTGTCACCGGTCTTGCCGGGACGACGGCTCGCCTCGTCGTAGTAGCGGCGGAACTGCTTCTCGAGCACGCCGTAAGTGTGACGCGCCTTCTGCTTCTCCTGCAGCTGCTGGCGGTACTCGCTCTCCTTGACCCGGCCGCGGCCGTGCTGGCCGGGCGGGTAGGGGCGGCGCTCGAACGCGCGGTCGCCACCGACCAGGTCGACTCCCAGCCGGCGCGACTTCTTCGTCATGGGTCCGGTGTAACGGGCCATGGGACTAGGTACTCCTTGTTCTCGCGATCGACGGGATCAGACCCGGCGCCGCTTGGGCGGGCGGCAGCCGTTGTGGGCCGAAGGGGTGACGTCCTGGATCGTGCCGACCTCGAGGCCGACCGCACCCAGGGACCGGATCGCGGTCTCGCGGCCCGAGCCCGGGCCCTTGACGAAGACGTCGATCTTCTTCATCCCGTGCTCCATCGCGCGGCGCCCAGCGGCCTCGGCGGCCATCTGCGCGGCGAACGGAGTGGACTTCCGCGAGCCCTTGAACCCGACGGTCCCGGCACTCGCCCACGAGATCACCGCACCACCGGGGTCGGTGATGGTGACGATCGTGTTGTTGAACGTGCTCTTGATGTGGGCCTGGCCCACGGTGACGTTCTTCTTCTCCTTGCGGCGCACCTTCTTGGCGCCGGCTTGCCTTGGCTTAGGGGGCATGTGATGGGTACTCCTGCAATCTACGGATCGACGAAATGACTGCGGACGAGGTGTGTGACCTCAAGTCGAGACCACGTCCTACTTCTTGACGGCCTTCTTCTTGCCGGCGATGGTGCGCTTCGGGCCCTTGCGGCCGCGGGCGTTGGTCCGGGTGCGCTGACCGCGCACCGGAAGGCCGCTGCGGTGCCGACGGCCCTGATAGCTGCCGATCTCAACCTTGCGGCGGATGTCGCCGGCGACCTCGCGTCGCAGATCACCTTCGACCTGGTAATTGGCCTCGATGTGGTCGCGGAGCTTCACCAGCTCGTCGTCGCCGAGCTCGTGGACCCGCTTGTCGGGGCTCACGCCGGTGGCGGCGATGGTCTGCAGGGCTCGGGTACGACCGATTCCGTAGATGTAGGTGAGTGCCACCTCGAGCCGCTTGTCACGCGGGAGGTCGACACCGATGAGGCGTGCCATGAAAGGCGGTGTCCTTCCTGTCGAGCGGAGGTGTCGAGCGTGACGCGTCCCTGCCTGCCTCGGGCAGGGCCCCGGCCTCCGGTCCGGGGGTAACACACACAGTTCTGTGTGCGAGCGGTCACACCAGGAGTTATTCAGTTCTGTGAAGTGCTAGCCCTGACGCTGCTTGTGTCGAGGGTTCTCGCAGATCACCATGACTCGCCCGTGCCGGCGAATCACCTTGCACTTGTCGCAAATCTTCTTGACGCTCGGCTGAACCTTCATCGAGCTTGCTCTCCATTGTTCTGAGCACAGACGACGGTCCCGCTCAGACTGGTTGATGACTGGTGGTGGTTACTTGTAGCGGTAGACGATCCGGCCGCGGGTCAGGTCGTACGGCGACAGCTCAACGACGACCCGGTCCTGAGGCAGGATCCGGATGTAGTGCTGGCGCATCTTGCCACTGATGTGTGCGAGGACCTTGTGTCCGTTGGTCAGCTCGACCCGAAACATCGCGTTCGGCAGAGCCTCGACCACCGAGCCCTCGAGCTCAATGACACCTTCCTTCTTCGCCATGTCCTCCGCAATCTGTTGGTTCGCAGGTGATGGCCCGCCCGAAAACCGTCAATATGCCCGTTCCGTCAACCGTTGGGGTGAACAGAATCAGCCGCAGGGCATGAGAAGACGGCCCACGCGGGGGCCAACGCTCAAGTTTACGTCAGAACACCCATCTGATTCCAATCGGGCATGATCACCGTCAGTCGCCGCCGTACGAGACGCCGAGATCGGCCAGCCGGGCGCTGCCGCCGTCGAGCGCGGTGAGCACCCAGGTGCCGGTCCGGGTCAGGGTGAAGGTGTGCTCGAAATGGGCCGCGACCGCGCCGTCGCGGGTGACGACGGTCCATTCGTCCGGCATCAGGTCGGTCTCGATGCCGCCGAGCGTGATCATCGGCTCGACCGCGAGCGCGATGCCGCGGACCAGGCGGGGTCCGTGGCCGGGCACACCCACATTGGGCACGTTGGGCGCCATGTGCATCGACGACCCGATGCCGTGGCCGACGTAGTCCTCGACGATGCCGTAGTCACCCGAACTGCGAACCGAGGTCTCGACCGCGTGGGAGACGTCGGTGACGTGCCCACCGATCTGGGCGGCCGCGATGCCCCGCCACAGGGCCTCCTCGCACGCCGCCAGCAGGGCTGTGGTCTCGTCGGGTACGTCGCCGAGCGCCACCGTGACGGCGGCGTCGCCGTGCCAGCCCTCGAAGATCGCGCCGCAGTCGATCGAGACCACGTCACCGGACTCGAACCGTCGCGGTCCGGGGATGCCGTGCACGACCTCGTCGTTGACCGAGACGCACAGGGTCTTCGGGAAGCCGTGGTAGCCCTTGAACGACGGCACGGCGTCGTGATCGCGGATGTAGGTCTCGGCCAGCCGGTCGAGGTCGTCGGCGGTCATGCCGGGCTGGATGGTGTCCCGGCACAGCTGCAGCGCCTCGCCGACGATCCGGCCGGCTCGGCGCATCAGCGCGATCTGATCGGGCGTCTTGATCTCGACGCCTCGATCCCGCAGTCGCAACAACCCCATGGCGACCTCGCCCCTATGCCACCGGCTGTTCGAGTGCCTCGATGGCGTGCTTGGTCACCTCGGTGACCTCGCCGGTCCCCACGACCCGCCGCAGCAGGCCGCGGTCCTCGTAGTACTCCACGAGCGGCTTGGTCTGCTCGCGGTAGACCTGCAGCCGGCGGCGCACCGTCTCGGGCTTGTCGTCGTCACGCTGGTAGAGCTCGCCGCCGCAGACGTCGCAGACGCCCTCGGAGTTCGACGGATCGAACTCGACGTGGAAGGTCCGGCCACACGAGCGGCAGATCCGGCGACCCGACAGACGTCGCACCACCTCGTCGTCGTCGACGGTGATCTTGAGGACCACGTCGAGCGGGACGTCGAGCTCGTCGAGCAACGCGGCCAGCGACTCGGCCTGCGGCACCGTACGCGGGAAGCCGTCCAGCAGGAAGCCATGGTCGGTGTCGTCGTAGCCGAGCCGATCGCGAACCATCGCCACCGTCACGTCGTCGGGCACCAACTCGCCCTCGTCCATGTAGCTCTTGGCGATCTCGCCGAGCGAGGTGCGCTCGGCGACGTTGGCCCGGAAGATGTCGCCGGTCGAGATGTTCGGGATCCGGTAGTGCTTGGCAATGTGCTCGGCCTGCGTCCCCTTGCCAGCACCCGGGGGACCCACGAGAACCACGCGCATCAGCGCAAGAACCCTTCGTAGTTGCGCTGCTGCAGTTGGCTCTCGATCTGTTTCACCGTGTCGAGTCCGACGCCGACCATGATCAGCAGGGAGGTGCCGCCGAACGGGAAGTTCTGGTTCGCGTTGACCAGCACCAGGGCTATCAGCGGGATCAGCGCCACGATGCCCAGGTAGACCGAGCCCACGGCGGTGATGCGGGACAGGACGTAGGCGAGGTACTCCTGCGTCGGGCGACCGGCCCGGATGCCCGGGATGAACCCGCCGTACTTCTTCATGTTGTCGGCGACCTCCTCCGGGTTGAAGGTGATCGACACGTAGAAGTACGTGAAGAACACGATCAGTCCGAAGTAACAGGCCATGTAGAGCGGATGGTCGCCGCGTACGAGGTGGGTCGAGACCCACGGCGCCCATGACGCGTTCGGATTGAACTGCGTCGCCAGCGCCGGCAGATAGAGCAGGCTGGAGCCGAAGATGACCGGGATGACGCCGGCCTGGTTGACCTTCAGCGGAATGTAGGTCGACGAGCCGCCGAACATCTTGCGGCCCACCATCCGTCTGGCGTATTGCACCGGTATCCGGCGTTGCGCCTGTTCGACGAAGATGACGGCCGCGACGACCGCGAGCCCGACTGCCACGACCACGAAGAACGTGACCCAGCCCTGGTCCTGGGCGATCAGCCACATCGTGCCCGGGAAGGTGGCGACGATCTGGGTGAAGATCAGGATCGACATGCCGTTGCCGATGCCGCGGTCGGTGATCAGCTCGCCGAGCCACATGATGACGGCGGTGCCCGCGGTCATCGTGATGACGATCAGGACCGCGGCGTAGATGCTGTCCTTGTCATAGAGCAGATCCTGGTTACACCCCTGGATCAGCTGGTTGTTGCGGGCCAGCGCCACGATGCCGGTGGCCTGCAGGATCGCGAGGCCCAGCGTGAGGTAGCGGGTGTACTGGGTGATCTTCTGCTGGCCTTGCTGGCCCTCCTTCTTGAGGGCCTCCAGCCGTGGGATCACGACGGTCAGCAGCTGGAGGATGATGCTGGCCGTGATGTACGGCATGATGCCCAGCGCGAAGATGGTCAGCTGGAGCAGCGCGCCGCCGGAGAAGACGTTGATGAGGTTGAACAGGTTGTTGCCGCCGGCGCTTTGGGCCTGGTTGATGCAGTCATGAACGTTCGGCACGTTGACGCCCGGCGCCGGCGTCATCGAGCCGAGCCGGAACACCACAATGATCATCAGCACGAACAGCAGCTTTCGCCGCAGGTCCGGCGTCTTGAACGCGTTGACGAAGGCGCCTAGCACCAGGTCCTCCCATTTGTCCCGGTGTTATCCGGGAACCTCATTCGCTCGGGACTCTAACAGTCAGCGTCGGTGATCCCGCTCGCCGCACAGTCGTTGTGACCGTTACCTCACACGGTCGTGACTGTGCCGCCACTTGCCTCAATCTTCTCCTTCGCCGATCCCGAGAACGCGTGGGCCGTCACCTGAACCGCCACCGAGATCTCTCCGGTGCCCAGGATCTTGACCGGCTGCTGCGGCCGGACCGCACCCTTGGCGGCCAGCGACTCGGTGGTCACCTCGCCGCCGTCCGGGTAGAGCTCGGCCAGCCGGTCCAGGTTGACGACCTGGTAGCGCACCTTGAACGGGCTGTTGAAGCCCCGCATCTTGGGCAGCCGCATATGGATCGGCAGCTGACCCCCCTCGAAGCGCGCCGGAATCTGGTTGCGGGCCTTCGAGCCCTTGGTGCCGCGACCAGCGGTTTTACCGCGCCGGCCACCCTCGCCGCGACCGACTCGGACCTTGGCGGACTTCGAGCCGGGCGCCGGACGCAGATGATGCAACTTGAGCGTCATCTTCAGTCGACCTCCTCCACGACCACGAGATGGGGCACCGTGGCAATCATGCCTCGGATCTCGGGTCGATCCTCCTTGACGACGACGTCGCCGATCCGCTTCAGGCCGAGCGACCGCAACGTCTCACGCTGATTCTGCTTGCGCCCGATGGCCGAGCGCACCTGGCGTACCTTCAGCCGTGGCATCAGCCCGGCACCTCCGCCCGGGCCTTGAGCAGGGCCGGCGGCGCGACGTCCTCGACCGGGATGCCGCGGCGCTTGGCCACCGACTCAGGGGTCTCGAGCGAGCGGAGCGCCTCGACGGTCGCGTGCACGATGTTGATCGCGTTCGACGAGCCGAGCGACTTGCTGAGCACGTCGTGGATGCCCGCGCACTCCAGGACGGCGCGGACCGGTCCACCGGCGATCACACCGGTACCGGGGGCCGCCGGGCGCAGCAGGACCACGCCGGCCGACTTCTCGGCCTGCACCGGGTGCGGGATCGTGCCCTGGATCCGAGGGACCTTGAAGAAGCTCTTCTTGGCCTCCTCGACGCCCTTCGCGATCGCCGCGGGCACCTCCTTGGCCTTGCCGTAGCCGACACCGACCGTACCGTCACCGTCGCCGACGACGACCAGGGCCGTGAAGCTGAAGCGACGGCCGCCCTTGACGACCTTCGCGACCCGGTTGATCCCGACCACACGCTCGATGTAGGCGGTCTTGTCGCCGCCCCCGCGACGGTCGTCGCGGGATCGACGGTCTCCGGCGCCACCACTGCGGCGCTGGGGTCCAGCCATATCCGAACTACCTCTCTGTCAGAGCGAGAGCCCGCCCTCGCGGGCACCCTCGGCCAGGGCGGCGACCCGCCCGTGGTACTTGTTCCCCGCCCGGTCGAACACGACGGCTTCCAACCCGGCGCCCTTGGCGCGCTCGGCGATCAGCTCGCCGACCTTCTTCGCCTTGGCCGTCTTGTCGCCACTCAGGGCGCGTACGTCGGCCTCCATCGACGAGGCGGACACCAGCGTGCGGTGCTCGACGTCGTCGACCACCTGGGCCACCATGTGGCGGCTGGAGCGGGTGACGACCAGGCGCGGCCGCTCGGCGGTGCCGGACACGCGCTTGCGGCCACGGATCGCGCGACGCTGCCGGCCCGCGACTCGCGAGGACGTGCGCTTGCGGTGCTTCAAAGCGACAGCCATGTCACTTCCCCGCCTTTCCGACCTTGCGCCGGATGTGCTCGCCGGCGTAGCGAATGCCCTTGCCCTTGTACGGCTCGGGCTTGCGCAGCTTGCGGATGTTGGCCGCGACCTCACCGACCCGCTGCTTGTCGATGCCCTGGACGGCGAACTTGGTCGCCGACTCGACGGTGAACGTGACGCCGTCCGGCGCCTCGAAGGTCACCGGGTGGCTGAAGCCGAGGGTCAGCTCGACGGTCGAGGGTCCCCTGGCGATCACGCGGTAGCCGACGCCGACGATCTCGAGCTTCTTCTCGTAGCCGTCGGTCACGCCGGTGACCATGTTGGCCACCAGGGTCCGCGACAGACCGTGCAGCGCCTTGCTCTCCCGCTCGTCGTTCGGGCGATTCACGGCGATGGCGCCGTCGTCGTTGCGCTCGATCGTGATCGGCGAAACGACGGTATGGCTCAGCTCGCCCTTCGGGCCCTTCACGGTGACGTCCTGGCCGTCGATCGTGACGTCGACGCCAGCCGGGACCGTGATGGGCAGCTTGCCGATGCGCGACATGCGTCTTCCTCCTCAGTCCTCGTCACCAGACGTAGGCGAGGACTTCCCCGCCGACGCCCTTGTCCTTGGCCTGCCGGTCGGTCAGCAGACCGTAGGAGGTGGAGATGATCGCCACCCCGAGTCCGCCGAGCACCCGCGGCAGCTGGGTCGACTTCGCGTACACCCGAAGGCCCGGCTTGCTGATCCGGCGCAAGCCCGCGATCGACCGCTCCCGGTTGGGTCCGTACTTCAACGTGACCACCAGGGTCTTGCCGACCACGTCCTGGGTCGGATCCTCGACAGCCCAGGAGGCGATGTAGCCCTCCTGCTGCAGGATCTCTGCCACGCCGGCCTTCAGCTTGCTGTGCGGGATCCGCACGCTGTCGTGAAAGGCCTGGTTGCCGTTGCGCAGACGGGTCAGCATGTCTGCGACGGGGTCCGTCATCGTCATGGGTGTTTCGCTACCTTCCCGCCACGGTTTCCGCACCGCATCCATCGGACGCGGCGCAGACCTGCGGCGAAGTCTTGAATGACACTGTCACCAGCTGCTCTTCGTCACACCGGGCAGCTCGCCGCGGTGCGCCATCTCACGCAGGCACACCCGGCACAGCCCGAACTTGCGGTAGACCGACTTGGGCCGGCCACACCGCTGGCATCGGGTGTACGCGCGCACCTTGAACTTGGGCTTACGGGCCGCCTTGACGACCAATGCTGTCTTAGCCACGGTCAGTTCTCCCTAAATGGAAAGCCGAGCTTGCTGAGCAGCGCTCGGCCCTCGTCGTCGTTCTGGGCGGTGGTCACGATCGTCACGTCCATGCCTCGGACCCGGTCGACCTTGTCCTGGTCGACTTCGTGGAACATCACCTGCTCGTCGAGGCCGAAGGTGTAGTTGCCGCGACCGTCGAACTGCCGCGGCGACAGGCCCCGGAAGTCACGGATCCGCGGCAGCGCGAGCGACAGCAGCCGGTCGAGGAACTCCCACATCCGGTCGCCCCGCAGCGTCACGTGGGCACCGATCGGCATGCCGGCCCGCAGCTTGAACTGCGCGATCGACTTGCGGGCCCGGGTCACGGCCGCCTTCTGGCCAGTGATCGCGGCCAGGTCCTTGGTGGCGCCCTCGATCAGCTTGGAGTCGCGAGCCGCCTCGCCGACTCCCATGTTCACCACGACCTTGGTCAGGCCCGGCACCTGCATGACGTTGCCGAAGGAGAACTCGTCGCGCAGTTGGTCGCGGATCTCCTCGCGATAGCGGACCTTCAGGCGCGGTGGTGGCGCCTGGGTCGTCGTCTCAGTCATCAGATCTCCTTGCCGGTCCGCTTCGCGACCCGAACACTGCGATGCGTGGTGTAGGTCGAACCGTCCGGACGGGTCTTCGTCACTTCTTCACGCCGGTAGCCCACGCGGGTCGGGACCTTGTCGCCGTCCTCGTCCACGATCAGCATCACGTTGGACACGTGGATCGCGGCCTCCTGCGTCACGATGCCGCCGGTGGTGCCCTGGCGGCCGCCGCTCTGCACCACCTTGGTGTGGCGCTTCACGCGGTTGACGCCCTCGACGATCACCCGGTCGCGCTCGGGCTGGACCGCGATGACCTTGCCCTCGGCGCCCTTGTCTCGGCCAGCGACGACGCGTACGACATCGCCCTTCTTGATGGTCAGGTTCGCCATCACAGCACCTCCGGAGCCAGCGAGATGATCTTCATGAACCGCTTCTCCCGAAGCTCCCGGCCGACCGGGCCGAAGATACGGGTGCCACGCGGCTCGCCGTTGGTCTGCAGCAGCACAGCCGCGTTCTCGTCGAACCGGATGTACGAACCGTCCGGGCGGCGACGCTCCTTGGCGGTCCGGACGATGACCGCCTTGACGACCTCGCCCTTCTTGACCGCACCACCCGGAATCGCGTCCTTGACGGTTCCGACGATCACGTCGCCGATGCCGGCGTAGCGCCGACCCGAGCCGCCGAGCACCCGGATGCACAAGATCTGCTTGGCACCGGTGTTGTCGGCGACCTTGAGTCGCGACTCCTGCTGGATCATCCTTCGTCTCCGCCCTTACTTGGCCTTCTCGAGGACCTCGACGACCCGCCACCGCTTGGTGGCCGACAGCGGTCGGGTCTCCATGACGCGTACGCGGTCACCGACGCCGCACTCGTTCTGCTCGTCGTGTGCCTTCAGCCGGGTGTGCCGGCGCATGACCTTGCCGTAGAGGGGGTGCTTGACCCAGTCCTCGACGGCGACGACGGCGGTCTTGTCCATCTTGTCGCCGACCACGAGGCCCTCGCGGGTCTTGCGGCTGGTCGCGCGCGCCGGCGCGGTCGTCTCGGTCACCGTGGTGTCCTTCATCTCCGTCACTTGTCGTCCCCGTCCTCGGTGGCGGGAGCATCGTCATCGGCCGAGTCGGTCTCGGCGTCGTCGGCCTTGGCGGCCTTCTTCGCCGTCGACTTCTTGGCCGCAGTCTTCTTGGTGGCCGACTTCTTCGTGGCCTTCTTGGCCGTCGACTTCTTGGCCTTCGGCTCCTCGGCGTCCGCCTCGTCGGTCTCCGGCTCCGGCTCTGGCTCTGGCTCTGGCTCTGGCTCCGGCTCGACGACCTCGGGCTCGATGAAGCCGATGATGCCGAGCTCGCGCTCCCGCAGGACGGTGTAGATCCGCGCGATGTCGCGGCGGACCGTACGCAGCCGGCCGTGGCTCTCGAGCTGTCCGGTCGCCGCCTGGAAGCGGAGGTTGAACAGCTCCTCCTTGGCCTCCCGCAACTGGCGCTCCAGGTCCTCCTCGGTGGAGGTACGCATCAGGGCGGCATTCGTGGTCGCCATCAGAAATCACCCGCCTCACGGCTGACGAAGCGGCACTTCATCGGCAGCTTGTGCATCGCGCGGCGCAGGGCCTCGCGAGCGATGTCCTCAGGAACACCGGACAGCTCGAACATCACCCGGCCGGCCTTCACGTTGGCGATCCACCACTCGGGCGAACCCTTGCCGGATCCCATCCGGGTCTCGGCCGGCTTCTTGGTCAGGGGACGGTCGGGGTAGATGTTGATCCACACCTTGCCGCCTCGGCGGATGTGCCGGGTCATCGCGATCCGCGCCGACTCGATCTGCCGGTTGGTGACGTAGTGCCCCTCGACGGCCTGGATGCCGTAGTCGCCGAAGGCGAGCCTGGTGCCGCCCTTGGCCATGCCACCGCGCTTGGGGTGGTGCTGCTTGCGGTGCTTGGTGCGTCGTGGCATCAGCATGCGTCAGCCCTCCGTCCCGGCGGCCGGCGCCGAACCCTCGGCCGGCGGGGTGCCGCTGGAGCCGGACGCGCCGGACGACCCGGTCGAGCCGCCCCGGTCGCCACCGCTGCGCTCGGCACCGCCACTGCGGTCGCCGCCGCTGCTGCGGTCCGAGCCACCGCGGTCGCTGCCGCCACGACGGTCGCCACGGTCCGGACGCCGACCGCGGTCGCGTCGACCCCGACCCGGCGCCGCCGCGCGAGCCGCGGCCTGCGCCTCACGCTCGGCGCGGGTGCCGGCCACCTCGCCGCGGTAGATCCACACCTTCACGCCGATCCGGCCGAAGGTCGTACGCGCCTCGTAGAAGCCGTAGTCGACGTCGGCCCGCAGCGTGTGCAGCGGGACCCGGCCCTCACGGTAGAACTCCGAGCGCGACATCTCCGCGCCGCCGAGCCGACCGGAGCACTGGATCCGGATGCCCTGGGCACCGGCGCGCATCGTGGTCTGCATCGCCTTGCGCATCGCGCGACGGAACTGCACCCGGCCGGACAACTGCTCGGCCACGCCCTGCGCGACCAGCTGGGCGTCCAGCTCGGGGTTCTTGACCTCGAGGATGTTGAGCTGCACCTGCTTGCCGGTGAGCTGCTCGAGGTTGCCGCGCAGCCGCTCGGCCTCGGCGCCACGCCGGCCGATCACGATGCCCGGCCGGGCGGTGTGGATGTCCACGCGTACCCGGTCACGGGTGCGCTCGATCTCGACCCGGGAGATGCCGGCGCGGTCCATGCCCTTGGTGAGCATCTTGCGGATCGCGACGTCCTCGCCGACGTAGGCCTTGTAGAGCTTGTCGGCGTACCACCGGCTCTTGTGGTCGGTGGAGATGCCGAGCCGGAACCCGTGCGGGTTGACCTTCTGTCCCACTAGCGGGCTCCTTCCTCGTCGTCACGTGGCTGTACGACCACCGTGATGTGGCTGGTGCGCTTGTTGATCCGGTAGGCGCGGCCCTGGGCGCGCGGCCGGAACCGGCGCAGCGTCGGCCCCTCGTCGACCTTCGCCTTGGTCACGACCAGGGAGTCGGTGGCGAGGTCCTCGGTGGACTCGGCGTTGGCGATGGCGCTCTCCAGCAGCTTGTAGACGGTGTCCGACGCCGCCTGCGGCGCGAACCGCAGCAGGGCCAACGCATCGTCCACGGGCAGCCCACGGATCAGGTCCACCACGCGGCGGGCCTTCATCGGGGACACCCGGGCAAAGCGCGCCACCGCGAACGCGCCGGGCTCGTCACCGAGCAGGCTTTCGCGTCGGGCGCTCACTCGCTGTCGCTCCATAACGCTCATATCTCTCGTTCTCTAGCTTCCTCAGCGCGCCGCTCAGCGACGACGGCTCTTTCGGTCGTCCTTCTCGTGGCCCCGGAACGTACGGGTCGGCGCGAACTCTCCGAGCTTGTGTCCGACCATCGCCTCGGTGATGTAGACCGGCACGTGCTTGCGCCCGTCGTGGACGGCGATCGTGTGACCGATCATCGCGGGGACGATCATCGACCGGCGGGACCAGGTCTTGATGACTTGCTTCGAGCCGCTGTCGTTCTGTCCGTCCACCTTCTTGATCAGGTGGTCGTCAACGAACGGGCCCTTCTTCAGACTACGTGGCATAGGTCAGGCCCTCTCTCAGCGCTTTCCGGTCTTGCGGCGACGAACGATCATCTGGTCGCTGGTCTTGCGTTTGCGGGTACGGCCCTCGGGCTGGCCCCACGGCGACACCGGGTGCCGGCCACCGGACGACTTGCCCTCGCCGCCACCGTGCGGGTGGTCGACCGGGTTCATCGCGACACCGCGCACCGACGGGCGCTTGCCCTTCCAGCGCATCCGGCCGGCCTTGCCCCAGTTGATGTTGGACTGCTCGGAGTTGCCGACCTCGCCGACCGTGGCGCGGCAGCGGACGTCGACGTAGCGCATCTCGCCCGAGGGCAGTCGCAGCTGCGCGCGCCGGCCCTCCTTGGCGACCAGCTGGACGCCGGCACCGGCCGAACGGCCGAGCTTGGCGCCGCCGCCCGGTCGCAGCTCGATCGCGTGGACCGTGGTGCCGACCGGGATGTTGCGCAGCGGCAGGTTGTTGCCGGGCTTGATGTCGGCTCCGACGCCCGCCTCCACGCGCATCCCCTGCCGCAGTCCCTCCGGCGCGATGATGTAGCGCTTCTCGCCGTCGACGTAGTGCAGCAGCGCGATCCGAGCCGTCCGGTTCGGGTCGTACTCGATGTGCGCGACCTTGGCCGGCACGCCGTCCTTGTCGGCCCGGCGGAAGTCGATGACGCGGTAGGCGCGCTTGTGACCGCCGCCTTGGTGCCGAGTCGTGATCCGGCCCTGGTTGTTGCGGCCGCCCTTCTTGGGCAGCGGGCGCACCAGGCTCTTCTCGGGCGTGTTCCGGGTGACTTCGGCGAAGTCGGCCACGGAGCCGCCGCGACGGCCTGGCGTCGTCGGCTTGTACTTACGGATAGCCATCTGTCCTCAGCCTTCGCTCACGCCGTACCGGGTCCGGCGAAGATGTCGATGCGCTCGCCCTCGGCGACGCTGACGATCGCTCGCTTGGTGTCCGGGCGCGCCCCCCAGCCGTTGCGGGTGCGGCGGCGCTTGCCCTGCCGGTTCATCGTGTTCACCGCGATGACCTTGACGCCGAAGATCTCCTCGACCGCGATCTTGATCTCGGTCTTGTTGGCGTCCGGGCGCACCACGAACGTGTACTTGTTCTGGTCCAGGAGGCCGTAGCTCTTCTCGCTGACGACCGGCGCAACCAAGACGTCGCGGTGATCCTTGTGGAGCCTGCTCACGATGCCTCCTCGCTGTCAGCCGTACGGGCGCTGACGAAGGCGTCGTAGGCGCTCTTGATGAACACCACGTCGTCGGACAGCAGCACGTCGTAGGTGTTGAGCTGGTCGGCGGCCAGGATGTGCACGTCCACGACATTGCGCAGACTGAGCCAGGTGACCTCGTCGCCGCGCTCGAGCACGATCAGCGCCCGGGGCCGCTCACTGATCCGGCGCAGCGCGGCGATCGCCTGCTTGGTCGACGGGGTGTCCCCGTCCACCAGGCCCTCGACCACGTGCACCCGGCCGGCGCGAGCCCGATCGGACAGCGCACCGCGGAGTGCGGCGGCCTTCATCTTCTTCGGCGTCCGCTTGACGTACGAACGCGGCTGCGGGCCGTGGACGACGCCGCCGCCGGCGAACTGCGGTGCCCGGATCGAGCCCTGGCGGGCCCGGCCGGTGCCCTTCTGCCGGTACGGCTTGCGGCCGCCGCCGGCAACCTGACCGCGGGTCTTGGTCGCGTGGGTGCCCTGGCGAGCCGCCGCCTGCTGGGCGACGACCACCTGGTGGATGAGCGGCACGTTGACCTGGACGTCGAACAGATCGGCCGGAAGGTCGACCGAACCCGCCTTCTTGCCCTTGGCGTCGAGCATGTCGATCGTCGTCACTGGTCGGCTCCCTTCGCCTTCACGCCGGAGCGCAGGATGACCAGACCGCCCTTGGGGCCGGGGATGGCGCCCTTGACGAGGATCAGGCCCTTCTCAGCGTCGACCGAGTGGACCGTGAGGCTCTGGGTGGTGACGGTCTCGTTGCCCATCCGGCCGGCCATCCGCAGGCCCTTGAAGACCCGGCCCGGCGTCGCGCAGCCGCCGATCGAGCCGGGCTTGCGGTGGTTGCGGTGGGCGCCGTGCGAGGCGCCGACACCGTGGAAACCATGGCGCTTCATGACGCCGGCGAAGCCCTTGCCCTTGCTGGTGCCGGTCACGTCGACCAGGTCGCCGGAGGCGAACAGCTCGGGACTGATCTCCTGGCCGAGCTCGAAGTCGCTGATGTCGTCGGTACGGATCTCGACGACGTGGCGCCGGGGCGTGACACCGGCCTTCTGGAAGTGTCCGGCCCTCGGCTTGGTCACCTTGCGGCCCTCGATCTCGCCGAAGCCGATCTGCACGGCGGAGTAGCCGTCGGTCTCCGGGGAGCGGATCTGGGTGACCACGTTGGTGCCCGCGGCGATGACGGTCACGGGCACGACGCGGTTGTCGTCGTCCCAGACCTGGGTCATGCCGATCTTGGTGCCCAGCAGGCCCTTCACGGTTCGGGTATGCGTGCTCATGGGTCTTCGGTCCTCAGAGCTTGATCTCGATGTCGACACCGGCCGGCAGGTCGAGCCGCATCAGCGAGTCGACCGTCTTGGGCGTCGGATCGATGATGTCGATCAGTCGCTTGTGCGTGCGCATCTCGAAATGCTCACGGCTGTCCTTGTACTTGTGCGGCGAGCGAATCACGCAGAACACGTTCTTCTCCGTCGGCAACGGCACCGGGCCGGCCACCTTCGCGCCCGTACGCGTGACCGTGTCGACGATCTTGCGCGCCGAACTGTCGATCTGCTCATGGTCGTAGGCCTTGAGCCTGATGCGGATCTTCTGTCCCGCCATCGCTGCCCTTCGTCCTTCTGTGGTTCGTTACCGCTGCGGTCGCGTCGCTCGTCCCATTTCTCCGACCCCCGAGGTCGGGCGTGTCGCACCTGCGCGGCGCAGTCGGCCGATCATCGTCGTGGTTGGGGATATGGCGCCCGGCGGATGCCGGACATTCAGCGGGATCTCCTGGTGCGGTGCCGCGCCCGACCCGAGCCGAAACGGCCGCTTGGCGCGCAGCAACCCCGGCGATCCCACCGGAGCAACCTGACTATTTTGTCAGACGCCCAGGCGGGATGCCAAATCGGGGTCAGTAGCGCAGCCAGACATCGTCCGGCGAGGCATAGATCCGGTCGCAGACGCCCGCCGGCACCGCACAGGCGAGCAGCCGACTGCCCTGATCGCTCCTGAACAGGATCACCGCGGTGTGGTCGTCGAGCCATCGGATATCCGAGGCGCAGCATCCGAGACCCGCCATGGGTTCCGGCTCCGCCGCCCCCCGCTGCCACAGCATCGGCCGGCCCCGTTCGGCGGGAAGGGCAAGGTAGTAACGACCGTCGGGACTGAGGTCGCCGTGATCGCCCGCAACCTGACCGATCTGCCGGGCCGAGCCACCAGAGGTGTCGTACAGGCGGACGACCAGGTCGTCGTCATCAGGAATGGCGACGACGTCACCGCCGACAGCAGTGGAGCTGAACGACTTCGGAAACCTGATCGGGTCTCCATCGCCCGTTCCGAGCCAGGTGCCATGGACCGTGACGTACAGCACCTGCGAGCCGTCGAAGTCATCCACGCCGATAGGGAACGGACGCAACTCGGGACGAGCCACGATCTGGTTCGTGGCGAGGTCGTAGATCGCCGGCTCCCCGCGCAGGGTGCGTGCGAACAGCAGAGACCCGTCGTCGGAGGGCCTCGCGTTCCCGATCGTCCCGGTCACAGGGGCGGGGATCCGTTCGAACCGCCACTCGCCACCCTCGTTGCTGGCCCGGATCCGCACCAGGCTGCTATCGGTCCCGAGCATGATCACGCCGTCGTACGTCGTTCCCAGGATCTCCTCGACCCGTACGTGGAGGTCATGGACGTTCTCGTCCGGATCGACCGCCATCGCGTGACCGCTCCCGCCACGGGTCACGAAGAAGTACACCGGCTTTCGAAGCTCGACATTCCCGCGTACGACCGGCTCCAGCTGGGTCGAGTCGCGTCCGCCACCGCCACCACCGAAGACGGCGAGCGGCACGGCGACGGCGATCACCATCGCCAACGCGCCGACGGCAGCCAGCTTCGCCCGGCGGCGATTGCGGAATCGGCGCACCCGCCGGTCGAATCCGGTTCGGTCGAGGGTCGGCACTTCCACCGTGTCGGCAGTCTGGCGGAGGGCGGCCCGGATCCTGGTGTCGGCGCTCATGACTCACTCCCCAGAACGGCTGTCGCCGAGTCGCCCATGGCGGCACGTAGACGTTTGATCGCATGGTGGGCCTGACTCTTGACCGAACCGACCGAACAGCTGAGCTCGAGGGCGGTATCGGCCTCGGAGAGGTCTTCGTAGTAGCGCAGCACCAGAACGGCCCGCATCCGCGGCGGTAGGGCCTGAACATGCGCCCACAGATCCAGCTGAGCCTCGCGACTGGCGATGCCGCCGTCGTGGCCCGATTCCGGGAGCTCGCCGCTCGGCCGCTCCTGCCGCTTTCGCCGCCAGCTCCGGCCGGCATCACGAACCATGATCTTGCGGACGTAGGCGTCGGCGGCGTTCTTGTCCCGGATGCGGCGCCACCGTACGCAGGTCTTCGCCAGCGCGTCCTGCAGCAGATCCTCAGCCTCGACCCGACTGCCGGACAGCAGGTACGCCGTGCGGAACAGCGCGCCCCACCGCGCATGCATGAACTCGCTGAAGCTCACCTCGTCGCTCGCACGCACACCCGCTCCTCGGCCCGGACAGAACACCGTCATGAGTTAGAGAGCGCCGCGACGCCCGAAAGGTTGTGCGGGCATGCGAAGGCCCCGAACCCGACGGGGTCCGGGGCCTTTCGGATGTCGCTGTACGGCGTAGCGCTAGGTCACTTGAGGATCTTGGTGACCCGGCCGGCGCCGACGGTACGGCCGCCCTCGCGGATCGCGAAGCGGAGGCCTTCCTCCATCGCGATCGGCTGGATCAGCTCGACCTTCATCTCCGTGTTGTCGCCCGGCATGACCATCTCGGTGCCCTCGGGCAGCGTGACGACGCCGGTGACGTCGGTCGTACGGAAGTAGAACTGCGGCCGATAGTTGTTGAAGAACGGCGTGTGCCGGCCGCCCTCCTCCTTGGACAGGATGTAGACCTGACCCTCGAACTCCGTGTGCGGAGTGGTCGAGCCCGGCTTGATGACGACCATGCCGCGCTCGACGTCCTCGCGCTTGGTGCCACGGAGCAGCAGGCCGACGTTCTCGCCCGCCTGGCCCTCGTCGAGGATCTTGCGGAACATCTCGACGCCGGTCACCGTGGTGGTCTGCTTGTCGTCACGGATGCCGACGATGTCGACGGTCTCGTTGACCTTGATGATGCCGCGCTCGATCCGGCCGGTCACGACGGTGCCGCGGCCGGTGATCGTGAAGACGTCCTCGACCGGCATCAGGAACGGCTTGTCGATCTCGCGCTCCGGCAGCGGGATGAAGTCGTCGACGGCCTCCATGAGGTCGGCAACCGACTGGCCCCACTTCTCGTCGCCGTTGAGCGCCGGGAGCGCACCGACCTGGATGACCGGGGTGTCGTCGCCGGGGAACTCGTACTCGTTGAGGAGCTCACGCACCTCCAGCTCGACCAGCTCGATGATCTCCGGGTCGTCGACCATGTCGCACTTGTTGAGCGCCACGACGATCGCCGGCACGCCGACCTGACGGGCGAGCAGCACGTGCTCACGAGTCTGCGGCATCGGGCCGTCGGTCGCGGCGACCACCAGGATCGCACCGTCCATCTGGGCGGCACCGGTGATCATGTTCTTGATGTAGTCCGCGTGTCCCGGGCAGTCCACGTGCGCGTAGTGCCGGTTGTCGGTCGTGTATTCAACGTGGGCGATCGAGATCGTGATGCCCCGCTGCTTCTCCTCGGGTGCCTTGTCGATCATGTCGAACTCCCAGACCGGGTTAAGGTCGGGGAACTTGTTGTGCAGCACCTTTGTAATGGCCGCCGTCAGCGTCGTCTTTCCATGGTCGATATGACCGATGGTGCCGATGTTCACGTGCGGCTTGGTCCGCTCGAACTTCGCCTTCGCCACTGGGGGCTCCTCCTCGTTAGCTTCCTACGCCGTACGCGTACCGCTGGACCTTACCCGAAGGTCCACGTCATTCGCCTCTGGCCTTCTTGATGATCTCGTCCGCCACTCCACCTGGGACTTCGGCGTACGAGTCGAACTGCATCGAATACACGGCGCGACCCGACGTCTTGGAACGCAGGTCTCCGACGTACCCGAACATCTCCGACAGCGGCACGAGCGCCTTGACCAGCCGCGCGCCGCCGGCTGCCTCGTCCATGGCCTGGATGTGGCCACGACGAGAGTTCAGGTCACCGATCACATCGCCCATGTAGTCGTCGGGCGTGGTCACCTCGACCGCCATCATCGGCTCCAGCAACACCGGCTGGGCCTTGCGGGCGGCCTCCTTGAACGCCATCGAACCCGCGATCTTGAACGCGAGCTCGGACGAGTCGACGTCGTGGTACTGGCCGTCCTGCAGCGTGACCTTGACGTCGACCATCGGGTAGCCGGCGAGCACGCCGAACTCCATGGCCTCCTGGGCGCCCTCGTCGACCGCCGGGATGTACTCCCGCGGGACCCGGCCGCCACGGATGGCGTCGACGAACTCGTAGCCGCCGTCGGCGCCGTCGCCGCCGGTCGGCTCGATGCCGAGGACGACCTTCGCGAACTGGCCGGAGCCGCCGGTCTGCTTCTTGTGCGTGTAGCTGAGACCGGTGACCGGCTTCTTGATCGTCTCGCGATAGGCGACCTGGGGCTTGCCGACGTTGGCCTCGACGCGGAACTCACGCTTCATCCGGTCGACCAGCACCTCGAGGTGCAACTCGCCCATGCCGGCGATGATGGTCTGGCCGGTCTCCTCGTCGGTACGGACCGTGAACGTCGGGTCCTCGTCGGACAGCCGCTGGATCGCCGTACTCAGCTTGTCCTGGTCGCCCTTGCTCTTCGGCTCGATCGCGATGTGGATGACCGGAGCCGGGAACGTCATCGACTCGAGGACGACCGGGTTGCTCTGGTCGCACAGCGTCTCGCCGGTGGTGGTGTCCTTGAGGCCCATCACTGCGACGATCTGGCCGGCGCCGATGCTCGAGATCTCCTCGCGCTTGTTGGCGTGCATCCGGTAGATCTTGCCGATCCGCTCGCGGCGCTCCTTGGTCGGATTGAGGACCTGGGTGCCGGCCTCGAGGCGACCGGAGTAGACCCGGATGTAGGTCAGCTTGCCGAGGTGGGGGTCGGCCATGATCTTGAAGGCCAGCGCGGAGAACGGCTCCGCCTCGCTGGGCTTGCGGATCACGGCGGTCTCCTCGTCGTCGACCGAGTGTCCCTCGATGGCGGGGACGTCGGCCGGCGACGGGAGGTACGCGACCACCGCATCGAGCAGCGGCTGGATGCCCTTGTTCTTGAACGCGGTGCCACACAGCACCGGGGTCAGCTTGTTGCCGATCGTGGCGCGGCGGATCGCGGCCTGGAGCGCCTCCACGGTGGGCTCCTCGCCCTCCAGGTAGAGCTCCATCATCTCGTCGTCAGCCTCGGCGATCGTCTCGAAGAGCCGGTCACGCCACTCGCGGGCGGCCTCGACGTGAGTCGCCGGGATGTCCTCGACGGTGTAGTCCTCGCCCTTGACGGTCTCGCCGCGCCAGGTGAGCGCTCGCATCTGGACCAGGTCGACGACACCGATGAAGTCGGCCTCGGTGCCGATCGGCAGCTGCAGCACCAGCGGCGTCGCCGCCAGCCGGTTCTCGATCATCTCGACGCAGCGGTGGAACTCGGCGCCGGTGCGGTCGAGCTTGTTGACAAAGCACATCCGCGGGACGTGGTAACGGTCGGCCTGCCGCCATACGGTCTCGGACTGGGGCTCGACACCGGCGACGCCGTCGAACACGGCGACCGCGCCGTCGAGCACGCGCAGGTTGCGCTCGACCTCGACGGTGAAGTCGACGTGGCCGGGCGTGTCGATCAGGTTGATCTGAGTGTCTTTCCACTGAACAGTCGTCGCGGCCGACGTGATCGTGATGCCGCGCTCCTGCTCCTGCTCCATCCAGTCCATCGTGGCGGCCCCCTCGTGCACTTCACCGATCTTGTAGTTGATACCGGTGTAGAACAGGATGCGCTCGGTCGTCGTCGTCTTACCGGCGTCGATGTGCGCCATGATGCCGATGTTGCGTACTCGGCTCAGGTCAGTAGTGATGTCGACTGCCAATTTGGATTCTCTATTTCCTGTGGTTGCCGAAGGCTTGTGGTTGCCGTCGGGGCCTACCAGCGATAGTGGGCGAATGCCTTGTTGGCCTCAGCCATCTTGTGCGTGTCCTCGCGCTTCTTGACCGAGCCGCCGAGGCCGTTGCTGGCGTCGAGCAGCTCGTTCATCAGGCGCTGCGACATGGTCTTCTCGCGGCGCTCGGCGGCGTAGTGCACCAGCCAGCGCAGCGCGAGGGTGGTCGACCGGCCGGCCTTGACCTCGACCGGCACCTGGTAGGTCGCGCCACCGACGCGGCGGCTCTTGACCTCGAGGGTCGGCTTGACGTTGTCGAGGGCGCGCTTGAGCGTGACGACCGGGTCAGTGCCGGTCTTGTCGCGGGTGCCTTCGAGCGCGGAGTAGACGATGCGCTGGGCGACCTGCTTCTTGCCGTCCTTGAGCACCTTGCTGATCAGCTGCGTGACCAGCGGGCTGCTGTAGACCGGGTCGACCTCGACCGGCCGCCTCGGTGCTGGGCCTTTGCGCGGCATCAGCTCTTCTCCTTCTTCATGCCGTACTGGCTTCGCGCCTGCTTGCGACCCTTGACGCCCTGGGTGTCCAGCGCGCCGCGGATCACCTTGTAGCGGACGCCCGGAAGGTCGCGGACCCGGCCACCGCGCACCAGCACGATGGAGTGCTCCTGCAGGTTGTGGCCGACACCGGGGATGTACGCCGTGACCTCGATGCCGCTGGTGAGCCGGACGCGAGCCACCTTGCGCAGCGCGGAGTTCGGCTTCTTGGGCGTCGTCGTATAGACGCGTGTGCACACGCCCCGCCGCTGCGGTGAGCCCTTCAGCGCAGGGGTCTTGGTCTTGGTCGCCTTGTCCTGGCGGCCCTTGCGGACCAGCTGTTGGATCGTGGGCACCGCGCGCTTCTCTCTTTCAGTCTGTCTTGAACATCTGGCGTACTGCTGGTGGTCTGGTCGTCGTCTCCGGCTCGTTCCCGGGCCGCTCACGACCCCTGCTCGGGCGTATCGCCGGGGCCTACATCGGGTGGGCCGCGGCTGCGGCGAGGGAGTCGGGGCCACGCGCTGGCCAGGAGAAGGATCACCGACATGCATCGAAAGGTGAACTTTGTCCTTGGTGGCACACGTGATGGCCTGGGCGAGCCCAGGCACGACGTTGAAGGCTACCCGAGCGGTGACCTACGGTCAAAATCCGCCATCGGAGGCGCAGGTCAGTGGCTCAGCCGCTCCGGTCGGCCAGCAGTTCGGCCAGATGCACCGCCGGCACCTGGGCCAGGTCGTCGAGCTGGGTGCGACAGGAGAAGCCGTCGGCCAGCACGATCGTCCCCAACGGGGCGGATCGGACAGCGGGGAGCAGGTCGTGCTCGGCGATCGCGACCGAGACCTCATAGTGCCCGCGTTCGACGCCGAAGTTGCCGGCCAGCCCACAGCAGCCTCCGACCGCGGTGACCCGGGCGCCCGCCTCGGTCAGCAGCCGGCGGTCGGTCTCCCAGCCCAGCACGGCCGCATGGTGGCAGTGCGGCTGCGCGACGACCGCGAGCCCGGACAGATCGGGCGCGGTCCAGCCCGGCGTCGCCGTCAGCTGCTCGGCGAGGGTACGAACGTTGGCCGCCACCAGGCGAGCCGCGTCGGTGCCGAGCAGCTCGACCGCATCGGTCCGGAGCACGGCGGTACACGACGGCTCCACTCCGACCACTGTGGCGCCTTGTCGTACGTACCCGGCCAGCAGCTCGACCGTGCGCGTCAGCTCCTTGCGAGCCGCGTCGAGCTGGCCGGTGCTGATCAGAGTCAGGCCGCAGCAGCCACGGGTGTCGGGGACCTCGACGCGTAGCCCGGCGGCCTCGAGCACGTAGACCGCGGCCCGGCCCACCTGCGGCGCGAGGTGGTCGGTGAAGGTGTCGCCGAAGACGACGACCCGCTCGCCCGATCCGCGTGGCGTCGTCCCACGACGGCCGGCCCAGGCGTGGAACGTCTCCGGCGCCAGCTTCGGCAGCGACCGGCGTCGGTCCACGCCGGCGGCCCATCTCCCGAGGCGGCCGAGGACCCGGCTGGACATGGCGGCGTTGGCCAGCCGAGGGGTACGCGAGGCCAGACCGAGCCATCGGGGCAGCCGACCCAGGCTGTAGTGGCTTCGCGGCCGGCGCCGATTCCGGTAGGCCTCGTTCAGCACCTGGGCCTTGTAGCTCGCCATGTCGACGCCGGTCGGGCAGTCCCGCGCACAGCCCTTGCACGACAGGCAGAGGTCCAGCGCCTCGTGCACCTCCGGCGACCGCCAGCCGTCGACCAGCTCGCCACGGATCATCTCCTGCAGCACCCGGGCCCGGCCGCGGGTCGAGTCCTTCTCGTCACGGGTCGCGACGTACGACGGGCACATGATCCCGCCGGAGTGGGTGGAGTCGGCGACGCAGCGTCCGACGCCGGTGCAGCGGTGCACCCCGGCCGCCAGGGGCGTCGACAGGGCCACCGGTCCGGACGTACGAAGGTCGGCGTCGAGCGGACGGGGCCGGACCAGGACGCCGGGGTTCAGCAGGTCGGCCGGGTCGAAGACCCACTTCACCGCGGCGAACAGGTCGAGGATCTCCGCCGGGTACATCAGCGGCAGCAACTCCGACCGGGCCCGGCCGTCGCCGTGCTCACCGGACAGCGACCCGCCGTACGACGCGACCAGCCGCGCCCCCTCGGTCACGAAGTCGCGGTACCGGCGCGGCCCGTCGGGGTCGGTCAGCGGGAAGTCGACCCGGATATGGAGGCAGCCGTCGCCGAAGTGGCCGTACGGCACGCCGTCGAGCCCATGTGATCGCAGCAAGGCGTCGAACTCGCGCAGGTAGGCGCCGAGCTGCTGCGACGGCACGGCCGCGTCCTCCCAGCCGGAGTACGCCGGACGCGGCAGGCTGATCGCGCCGAGACCGGCCCCGTCCTCTCGGATCCGCCACAACGCCGCCGCCTCCGACGCATCGGCGATGATCCTGGCGTCCAACGGAGCGGCGGCGGCCACCAACCGCACCGCAGCGGCCGCGAGCTCGCTATCGGACTCGCCGGCCAACTCGACGAACAGCCAGCCGGATCCACGCGGCAGCTCTGGAACCGCGGCCGGACCGCGCCGGGCGCGCACCACGTCGACGATGCGGGTGTCGATGCCCTCGCAGGCGACCGGATGGTGCTCGAGCACCGCCGGCACCGCATCAGCCGCCGCGTAGACCGTGTCGTACCCGAGCACCACCAGCACGGTCCGGGCGGGCTCGGGGACCAGACGCACCGTCGCGCCGGTCACGACGCCGAGGGTGCCCTCGCTCCCGACCAGCGCCCGAGCCAGGTCGAAGCCTTGCTCGGGAAGCAGGTGCTCGAGTGCATAGCCGGAACCCTGCCGGTCGAAGCGCCCGAGGTGCAGCCGGATCGGCGCCATCGCGGCGTCGACGACCTTGCGCAGCTCGCCGAGCAGCGGCGACGCGCCTTCGAAGCCCCGGCCCAGCTGGAGCCGCTCGCCGCCGATCGTGAGGACGTCCAGTGCCTCGACCGTGTCGGAGGTGCGGCCGTAGGCCAGCGCCCGCGAGCCGCAGGCGTTGTTGCCGATCATGCCACCGAGCGTGCAGCGGGTGTGCGTGGACGGGTCCGGTCCGTAGCGCAGTCCATGGGGCGCGGCAGCACGCTGCAGCGTGGCGTGCACGACGCCCGGATCGACTTCGGCGGTGCGCGACTCCGGGTCGATCGACCGCACCTCGTTCAGATGGCGCACCGTGTCGACGACGACTCCGGGACCGACGGCGTTGCCGGCGATCGAGGTGCCGGCGCCGCGCATGGTCAGCGGCGTGGCGGTGTCGCGGCAGACTCCGACCACGGCCTGCAGCTCGTCGACGTGGCGCGGCCACACGACGACCTGCGGCGGCACTCGGTACAGCGAGGCGTCACTGCTGTAGAGGGCGCGGGCCAGCGTCGAGCCGTCGACGTCCTCGATGCCCGCGCGCTGGAGGGCCCGAGTGAGATCGCTGGTGGCGACGGCGGATCACCCCTCGAGGAGCGGTCGGATACGCGGCGGACGATAGCCCTCGGGCTTCGGCGCCTTGGTCCCCGGTCCGATCGGCTCGCCGTCGACCTTGGTCATGTTCGAACGATGCACCTCGGCGAACACCGCGTCGAGCGGGATGCCGTGCACCAGGGCGGTTCCGTGCACGACGTAGAGCAGATCGGCCAGCGCGTCGGCCACCTCGACCACGTCACCGGCCTCGGCAGCGGCGGCGTACTTCCGCGTCTCCTCCTCGAGGAACGCCAGCCGCTCCCGCCACGACGAGACCGAGCCGACCGGCCGCGGGGGGTCTGTGATGCCGAGCGCGGAATGGAACTGTGCGACCGACCCCGCCGCGAGCGACGGCCGGGCAAGCGCCGCCAGCCCGGCTCGTACGACGTCGAGCATCGGGATGTCGCCACCGTCGATCGCCGTCCGGTCGACCCACTCGACCGCGTCGGTGGTGCCGTCCTCCTCGAGGATCCGCAGCGGTGCGTCCGGCGTCGGTGTGGACGCCTCGAAGATCAGATGGACGCCGTGGAAGTCCTCCAGCGTCCCGTTCGGCGAACGCCCGGTGAAGTGGGTGTCGTGGACGTCGAGCAGCCCGCCGATCTCGACGTCGAGCCCGGTCTCCTCGCGTACCTCCCGCGCGGCCGCGACCCGCGGCGGCTCCCCATGGTCCACGCCACCGCCGGGCAGCGTCCACGACCCGACATGGTGCCCACGAGCCGAGATCCGGGTCAGGAGCACCTGCTCGCCCCGGGTCAGTACGACGTAGGCGGACAGCCGCAGACGTACGACAGGCGTCGGATCGGGCACCCTGGCAGTGTAGGTGCGCGGGCGATGGCGACGGATTTGCGGGCGAGGACAACCGATTTCGGGTCGCAACGCGTCCTCAGAAGGGGCAGAGTGTCAGCAGGATCTGCAGCACTGATCCTGCGACAGGGGCGGGAGCGAGGAGACCGATGGGGACGACGGGGCGGGGCATCCGCTCCCTGATCCTGGCCGGCGTGATCGCGTCGGGCGGTCTGACCCTCGCGGCCTGCGACGACGACCCGCAGCCGGTGTCGATCGAAGACCATCTCTACGGCCCCGGCGCCCGGCTCGGCCACGGCGTCAAGGTTCCGGAGGGCGCCGTCCGGGTCGGCCCGACGATCACCATCATCGAAGACCGGGACAAGTCGATCCGCCAGATCTCGATACTCCAGATCGACGGTGATCCGGACGCGACGATCAAGACGATGCTCGAAGACCTCGACCGGCTGCTCCCGGATGCCAATGTCGACACCTCGCAGGCACGCAGTCGCTGCTGGCTCGACGACACCGACAAGTGGATCCAGCAGTGCCGCCTCGTCATCGGAGGCCACAACCCGCGCGGCGATCCGGTCATGGTGGACATCACCGTGACACCGACCGCCCGGCCCGACGGACAGCCGATGCCCGGAACCACCGGACGACCCGAGGCTCGCGTCCTCGTCCACACCGACATGCTCGGCCAGCCCGGAACCAACCTGCAGCGGCCGCCCAACTTCCTCTACGCCGCCGCTGACCAGGCCTCGGCGCGCTGGCCGATCGCCGCCGACGGCGACCACACCGTCGAGCGACCCGACACCCTTCCGGGCACGGACGATTGGTCGGTCGCGGCCGGCGGCACACTGATCGGCTCGGTGCTCAGCGACCCGCGCTACTACATGGTCGCGGTCGACAAGGACGAGAACCTGGAGGCGGTCGCCGCCAGCTACGCGTCATCCGTGCCGACCGAGGGCTTCATGGGCGAGACCGTCGCCACCGTCGGCGGCCGGGTCACCACGTCGTACAACATCGAGTCCGTCGAAGGCGGTCCGGGGCCCCACCTGTGGTCGGTGGAGCGCCCGGACACGGACTATCTGTTCCTGCGCTACTGGCCGCCCCCGGACCAGTTGCGAGGACCGCTTCAGTTGCCGCCGTAGGAGCCGAATCCGAAGTCGTCCAGCGCGACCGACTGGCTGGTCGGCGTGCCGAAGTCGTACTCGTACGACTCGTAGCCGGCCATCGAGTACGCGGCTGCCCGCGCCTCCTCGGTCGGCTCGACCCGGATGTTGCGGTAGCGCTCCAGACCGGTGCCGGCCGGGATCAGCTTGCCGATGATCACGTTCTCCTTCAGACCCATCAGGGCGTCCGACTTGGCGTGGATCGCCGCGTCGGTGAGCACCCGGGTGGTCTCCTGGAACGACGCCGCCGACAGCCACGACTCGGTGGCCAGCGACGCCTTCGTGATGCCCATCAGCACCGGACGGCCAGAGGCGGGGGTGCCGCCCTCGGACACGACCCGGCGGTTCTCCTCCTCGAACCGGACCCGGTCGACCAGGTCACCGGTCAGCAGGTTCGCGTCACCCTGCTCGATCACGGTGATCCGGCGCAGCATCTGGCGGACAATGATCTCGATGTGCTTGTCGTGGATCGACACGCCCTGGCTGCGGTAGACCTCCTGGACCTCGTCGACGAGGTGCTGCTGGGCCGCCCGGACACCGAGGATCCGCAGCACGTCCTGCGGCTCCGGGGTGCCGTGCGTCAGCTGCTGGCCGACGTCGACGTAGTCACCCTCGGCGACCCGAAGCCGGGCCCGCTTGGTGACCGGGTGGGCGTGCTCGTCCGAACCGTCGTCGGGCACGATCACGACCTTGCGGGTCTTGTCGGTCTCGTCGATCCGGACCTTGCCGGCGACCTCGGAGATCGGAGCGCGGCCCTTGGGGGTACGCGCCTCGAACAACTCGACCACGCGCGGCAGACCGTGCGTGATGTCGTCACCGGCCACACCACCGGTGTGGAAGGTCCGCATCGTCAGCTGGGTGCCCGGCTCACCGATCGACTGGGCGGCGATGATGCCGACCGCCTCGCCGATGTCGACGAGCGTGCCGCTGGCCAGTGACCGGCCGTAGCACTTGGCGCAGGTGCCGACTCGCGCGTCGCAGGTCAGCACCGACCGGACTCGCACCGACTCGACGCCGGACGCGATCAGGTGCGCGATCTGGACGTCACCCAGGTCGCCGCCGGCCGGGACGAGCACCTCACCCGTGTCGGGGTGCTCGACGTCGACCGCGGCGGTCCGGGCGTAGACGGAGGTCTCGACGTTCTCGGCCGAGACCAGCTTGCCGTCGTCGGTCTTCACCGCGATGGTCTTGAGCAGACCGCGCTCACTGCCGCAGTCCTCCTCGCGGATGATCACGTCCTGGCTGACGTCGACGAGCCGCCGGGTCAGGTAACCCGAGTCGGCGGTACGAAGCGCCGTGTCGGCCAGACCCTTGCGGGCGCCGTGCGTCGAGATGAAGTACTCGACCACGGACAGACCCTCCCGGAAGTTGGCCTTGATCGGCCGCGGGATGATCTCGCCCTTCGGGTTGGCCACCAGACCACGCATCGCGGCGATCTGACGCACCTGCATCCAGTTACCGCGGGCGCCGGAGTCGACCATCATGAAGATCGGGTTCGTCTTCTCGAAGGTCTTCTCCATCTCGCCCGCGACCTCGTTGGTCGCCTGGGTCCAGATCTCGATGAGCTCCTGGCGGCGCTCCTCGTCGGTGATCAGACCGCGGTCGAACTGCTTCTGGACCTTCTCGGCCTGGTCCTCGTAGGTCGCGAGGATCTCCCACTTGCGCTCGGGGGTCACCACGTCCTCGATCGAGATGGTCACACCAGAGCGCGTGGCCCAGTGGAACCCGGTGTCCTTGAGCGCGTCCAGCGCCTGGGCGACGTCGACCTTCGGGTAGCGCTCGGCCAGGTCGTTGACCAGCACGCCGAGCTGCTTCTTCGACACCTCGTCGTTGACGTACGGGTAGTCCGCCGGCAACGCGTCGTTGAAGATCGAGCGACCCAGGGTGGTGTCGAGCAGCAACGGCTGTCCCGGCTCCCAGCCCTCAGGCGTCTGGTAGCCGACCGGCGGCACGACGTCCTTGAGCCGCAACCGGATCGGCGACTGCAGCCGGATCTCGCCGCGGTCGAAGGCCATGATCGCCTCCGACTGCGAGGCGAACGCGCGGCCCTCGCCCGGCTCGTCGTCCCCACCGATCATGGTGAGGAAGAAGATGCCGATGATCATGTCCTGCGTCGGCATCGTGACCGGACGGCCGTCGGCCGGCATCAGGATGTTGTTGGTCGACAGCATCAGGATCCGGGCCTCGGCCTGCGCCTCCGCCGACAACGGCAGGTGAACGGCCATCTGGTCGCCGTCGAAGTCGGCGTTGAAGGCCGTGCAGACCAGCGGGTGGATCTGGATCGCCTTGCCCTCGATCAGCTGCGGCTCGAAGGCCTGGATGCCGAGGCGGTGCAGCGTCGGCGCCCGGTTGAGCAGCACCGGGTGCTCGGCGATGACCTCTTCGAGCACGTCCCACACCTGCGGGCGGGCCCGCTCCACCATGCGCTTGGCGCTCTTGATGTTCTGGGCGTGGTTGAGGTCGACCAGCCGCTTCATCACGAACGGCTTGAACAGCTCCAGGGCCATCTGCTTCGGCAGACCGCACTGGTGCAGCTTCAGCTGCGGACCGACGACGATCACCGAACGGCCGGAGTAGTCGACCCGCTTGCCGAGCAGGTTCTGGCGGAACCGGCCCTGCTTGCCCTTGAGCATGTCGGACAGCGACTTCAACGGCCGGTTGCCCGGGCCCGTGACCGGACGACCGCGACGGCCGTTGTCGAACAGCGAGTCGACGGCCTCCTGGAGCATCCGCTTCTCGTTGTTGACGATGATCTCCGGCGCACCGAGGTCAAGCAGTCGCTTGAGCCGGTTGTTGCGGTTGATCACGCGGCGGTAGAGGTCGTTGAGGTCGCTGGTGGCGAACCGGCCACCGTCGAGCTGGACCATCGGCCGCAGGTCCGGCGGGATCACCGGAACGCAGTCGAGCACCATGCCCTGCGGGCTGTTGGTGGTCGCGAGGAACGCGGACACGACCTTGAGCCGCTTCAGGGCGCGCGTCTTGCGCTGCCCCTTGCCGGTCTGGATCGTCTCGCGCAGCGACCCGGCCTCGGCCTGCAGGTCGAAGGACTCCAGGCGCTTCTGGATCGCCTCGGCGCCCATGTAGCCGTCGAAGTAGTCGCCGAAGCGGTACTTCATCTCGCGGTAGAGGACCTCGTCGCCCTCCAGGTCCTGGACCTTGAGGTTCTTGAACCGGTCCCAGACCTCGTCGAGGCGGTCGATCTCGCGCTGGGCGCGGTCACGACGCTGCCGGACCTCACGCTCGGCGGCGTCCTTGACCTTGCGGCGCTGGTCGGCCTTGGCACCTTCGGCCTCGAGCGCGGCCAGGTCCTCCTCGAGCTTGGCCATGCGCTGCTCGATCTCGTTGTCGCGGCGCTGCTCGAGCTGCTTGCGCTCGACGTCGATCTTGGCCTCGAGCGAGGACAGGTCGCGGTGCCGCGCCTCGTCGTCGACCCGGGTGATCATGTACGCCGCGAAGTAGATGACCTTCTCGAGGTCCTTCGGGGCCAGGTCGAGCAGGTAGCCGAGCCGGCTCGGCACACCCTTGAAGTACCAGATGTGCGTGACCGGCGCGGCGAGCTCGATGTGGCCCATCCGCTCACGGCGGACCTTCGAGCGGGTCACCTCGACGCCGCAGCGCTCACAGATGATGCCCTTGAACCGGACTCGCTTGTACTTGCCGCAGTAGCACTCCCAGTCGCGGGTGGGACCGAAGATCTTCTCGCAGAAGAGCCCGTCCCGCTCCGGCTTGAGGGTGCGGTAGTTGATGGTCTCCGGCTTCTTCACCTCGCCGTGGGACCACTGGCGGATGTCGTCGGCCGTGGCAAGGCCGATCCGCAGCTCGTCGAAGAAGTTCACGTCGAGCAACTTGGTTTCCTCATCTCACTGAAAACGTATGAAGTGAACGGACGCCGGGTGTGACCGAGGCGATCGGTCACACCTCCTCGACGCTGCTGGGCTCCCGGCGGGACAGGTCGATGCCGAGCTCCTCCGCAGCGCGGAAGACGTCCTCCTCGGCGTCGCGCATGTCCAGACGAGTGCCGTCACTGGACATCACCTCGACGTTGAGACACAGCGACTGCATCTCCTTCACGAGCACCTTGAAGGACTCGGGAATGCCCGGCTCCGGAACGTTCTCGCCCTTGACGATGGCCTCGTAGACCTTCACCCGGCCGAGCACGTCGTCGGACTTGATCGTGAGCAGCTCCTGCAGGGCGTAGGCCGCGCCGTACGCCTCCAGCGCCCAGACCTCCATCTCACCGAAGCGCTGACCGCCGAACTGCGCCTTACCGCCCAGCGGCTGCTGGGTGATCATCGAGTACGGGCCGGTCGACCGGGCGTGGATCTTGTCGTCCACGAGGTGGTGCAGCTTCAGCGTGTACATGTAGCCGACGGAGATCGGCTCGGGGAACTGCTCGCCGGTGCGGCCGTCGAACAGGACCGACTTGCCGTTGGGCTGGACCGTCCGGTAGCCGTCCTTGTTGGGCAGCGTGGACGCCAGCAGGCCGGTGATCTCGTCCTCCTTGGCGCCGTCGAAGACCGGCGTCGCGATCTTGCTGTTGCGACCGCCCTCGCTGGCCCCGATGGTGTGCAGGCGCTTCTGCCACCCCTCGGACTTGCCCTCGATCTTCCAGCCGTGCTTGGCGACCCAGCCGAGGTGCGTCTCGAGCACCTGACCGACGTTCATCCGGCCGGGCACGCCCAGCGGGTTCAGGATGATGTCGATCGGGGTCCCGTCGGGCAGGAACGGCATGTCCTCGATGGGCAGGATCTTGGCGATCACGCCCTTGTTGCCGTGCCGGCCGGCGAGCTTGTCACCGTCGGAGATCTTGCGCTTCTGGGCGACGTAGACCCGGACCAGCTGGTTGACACCCGGCGGCAGCTCGTCGTCCTCCTCGCGGTCGAAGACCCGGACACCGATCACGGTGCCCTCCTCGCCGTGCGGCACCTTCAGCGAGGTGTCGCGGACCTCGCGAGCCTTCTCACCGAAGATGGCCCGCAGGAGTCGCTCCTCCGGCGTCAGCTCGGTCTCACCCTTCGGGGTGACCTTGCCGACCAGGATGTCGCCGTTGCCGACCTCCGCGCCGATCCGGATGATGCCCCGCTCGTCCAGGTCGGCCAGCATCTCGTCGCTGACGTTGGGGATGTCGCGGGTGATCTCCTCCGGACCCAGCTTGGTGTCACGGGCGTCGACCTCGTGCTCCTCGATGTGGATCGAGGTGAGGATGTCCTCCTGCACGAGGCGCTGCGACAGGATGATCGCGTCCTCGTAGTTGTGGCCCTGCCACGACATGAAGGCGACCAGCAGGTTGGTGCCGAGCGCCATCTCGCCCTGGTCGGTGCACGGTCCGTCGGCGATCGGGGTGCCGACCTCGACCCGGGTGCCCTCCTCGACCAGCGGACGCTGGTTGATGCAGGTGCCCTGGTTGGACCGGCGGAACTTGGCCAGCCGGTAGGTCCGCGCGGTGCCGTCGTCGTGCTGCACCTCGACGTAGTCGGCGCACACCTCGGTCACCAGGCCGGCCTGCTTGGCCACCGTGACGTCACCGGCGTCGACCGCGGCGCGGTACTCCATGCCGGTGCCGACCAGCGGCGACTGGCTCTTGATCAGCGGTACTGCCTGCCGCTGCATGTTGGAGCCCATCAGCGCGCGGTTGGCGTCGTCGTGCTCGAGGAACGGGATCAGAGCCGTGGCCACCGACACCATCTGGCGCGGCGACACGTCCATGTAATCCACGTCCTCGGCTCCGACCAGGTCGGCCTCACCGTCGCGCCGGCGAGCCAGCACGCGCTCCTCGGCGAAGTGGCCCTTGTCGGTCAGCGGCGCGTTGGCCTGCGCGATGACGTAGCGGTCCTCGTCGCTGGCGGTCAGGTAGTCGACCTCGTCGGACACCTTGCCCTTGACGACCTTGCGGTACGGCGTCTCGACGAACCCGAAGGCGTTGATCCGGCCGTAGGTCGACAGCGAGCCGATCAGCCCGATGTTCGGACCTTCCGGCGTCTCGATCGGGCACATCCGGCCGTAGTGCGACGGGTGCACGTCGCGGACCTCGTAGCCCGCCCGCTCACGCGACAGACCGCCGGGGCCGAGCGCGGACAGCCGGCGCTTGTGCGTCAGGCCCGCGATCGGGTTGGTCTGGTCCATGAACTGGCTCAGCTGCGAGGTGCCGAAGAACTCCTTCAGCGCCGCGACGACCGGCCGGATGTTGATCAGGGTCTGCGGCGTGATCGCCTCGACGTCCTGGGTCGTCATCCGCTCCCGGACCACCCGCTCCATGCGGGCCAGGCCCGTACGGAGCTGGTTCTGGATCAGCTCGCCGACCGTACGCATCCGGCGGTTGCCGAAGTGGTCGATGTCGTCGGCCTCGACGAACACGGCCTCGCCGCCGACGCCCGGCAGCTCGGTGCGGCCGTCGTGGAGCGCGACCAGGTAGCGGATCGCGGCCACGATGTCGTCGATGGTCAGCGTCTGCTGGTCGAACGGCAGGTCCTCGCCGAGCTTCTTGTTGATCTTGTAGCGGCCGACCTTGGCCAGGTCGTAGCGCTTGGAGTTGAAGTAGTAGTTGTCCAACAGGTTCTGCGCGGCCTCGCGGGTCGGCGGCTCGCCGGGACGGAGCTTGCGGTAGATGTCGAGCAGCGCATCGTCCTGGCCGGACGTGTGGTCCTTCTCCAGGGTCAGCCGGATCGACTCGTAGTCGCCGAACTCCTCGAGGATCTGCGCCTCGGTCCAGCCCAGCGCCTTGAGCAGGACGGTGACGTTCTGCTTGCGCTTGCGGTCGAGGCGGACGCCGACGGTGTCGCGCTTGTCGACCTCGAACTCGAGCCAGGCACCGCGCGACGGGATGATCTTCGCGGTGTAGATGTCCTTGTCGCTGGTCTTGTCGGGGGTCCGCTCGAAGTAGACGCCCGGGGACCGGACCAGCTGGGAGACGACGACCCGCTCGGTGCCGTTGATGACGAAGGTGCCCTTGTCGGTCATCAGGGGGAAGTCGCCCATGAACACGGTCTGGCTCTTGATCTCGCCGGTCTCGTTGTTCATGAACTCCGCGGTGACGAACAGCGGCGCGGCGTACGTGACGTCGCGCTCCTTGCACTCGTCGACGGAGTTCTTCGCCGGCTCGAACCGAGGCTCGGCGAAGGAGAGGGACATGGTGCCGGAAAAGTCTTCGATGGGGGAGATCTCCTCGAAGATCTCCTCAAGACCGGACTTGGTGGATACCGCGCCCTTGCCGGAGGCCTTCTCGGCCTCGGCCTTGGTCTTCCAGGTATCGCTTCCGATCAACCAGTCGAAACTGTCGGTTTGCAGTGCCAGCAGCTCGGGAACCTCGAGAGGCTCTGCGATTTTCGCGAATGAGATGCGGCGGGAGGTGGTGTTGGCAGTGTTGCGCGAGGCGGCCAAGAGGCGTCCTTCCGAAAGCTCGGACTCAGCTCGTGTGCGCATGCCAACGGCACCCTGTCAAGGGCAGGAGCAGAGAGAAGGCAGCGCAAATAAGCAGTCTAGCCTAAGCGGCGCACTGCTGCCAAGTGCGTGTTCGCACGCACATCGTCGCGGATGACCACTGCATGCCGAGCATGACCCCCTCGGTGCCATCGCGTCAAGGACGACAGGCAGCCGCTATCGGTCAAAACCCGGCAATTAACCTCTCTGGCACCTGGCGTGTGCCGAACGGTCGTTCAGGGAATCAGAACAGCTCGATGCCGTCGACCAGCCACCGATCGCCCTCGTGGCTCATCGTCATGACCGCCCGGTTCGGATTGACCTCGGGCGCCTGGCCCCGGACCGATGACTCGCTGTTGAGGTAGACCAGCACGTCCACCCGATCGCTCGAGCAGTCCTCACCGCACTCCATCGGCGCCGCCGCGAGCACGGTCGACTTGACGGTGGCCTGCTGCTTGGCGGTCAGCCGGCGGGCCTGGTCGGGGAAGACGTTGAGGAACTCCTCCGCATAGGAGTCGGTCATCAGGTCGCGCTCGGACGGCAGTTCCTGGTCCAGAGTGTCGTAGCGGAACGACAGCAGCGCCTCGGCCGCCTGGCCGGCCGGCGCGACCGCGTCCTGGCGGGCCGCGGCGTCGAGGCCGTCGTCGCGCGTCTGGAGGACCCCGAGCCCGATCGCGAGTCCGGCGGCGACGAAAGCCAGCACGCAGAGCGGGACGAACCAGGCCAGGGTCCTCCTGCTCGGCCGCCAGCCGCCGGCGGTCCTGGGCGGCCGCGGCCGGCGCGGTCCCCCGCCCTTGGGTGCGGGCTTCGGCGCGGTCTGCTCCGCCGGCCGCTCTGCCGGCCGGGATCGCTCCCCGGCGATCCGCCGCCGGCGAACCGGGGTCGAGGTCCTGTCGGGCGTCATCGGCAGCTCACTGGTGGGCCGCTCCCGCGCCGGCGTCGACGGTCGAGAAGACACCGCTGTCGCCGAGCTCGGTGTGGCTGTCGACCAGCCAGCCGTTGCCGACATGGACCAGGACGATCTCCCACCGCGGGTAGTAGGTCCGCTTGATCCGGGTGGAGTCGAACTGGGCGTCCCCGGTCACCATGACGGTCGCGGAGTCGCCGTCGAGCGTCTCGATGGCCGCCTGCCGGACCGTACCGGTGGCGCGGGCCTTGATCTCCGCGAAGCCGCCGGCGATCTGCTGCATCGTGGCGTCGAAGGTCCTGCGGTTCTGGTCGGTCATCAGCGGGTGTACGCGGGACTTGTAGTCGGGGACGTTGGTGAAGTCGTAGGTGTTGGCCTCGACGAAGTACTGCTCGGCGACTCCGGTCAGGTCGCCGCGCAGATCAGCGTCGTCGGCGGGGTCAGCCGAGGCAGCATCCTGTTGGGCCAGCCACACCACCGCGCCGACGCTTGCCACCAACACGAGACTGGCCATCGTCACCAGAGCGATGAACCACATCGGCGCCTCCTTCTGGCCGTCCGCCGTCATCGCGCCATCATTCCACCGGTGAACAACCATGCCCACGCGGCCGATCCAGTGAGGCCGTGACCAGGCACGTTGTCAGTTTGGCGACGCAGGTTCGAGGTGGCGGCGGGCCGGAGCGTGCCCGTGGCCCGGTCGTAGCTGCCCACGACCGGCGCCGCGCGATCGTAGTAGGGCGAGTTCTGCGAGCCCCTGGCATTGCCCTGCGACTGCGGGATCGCGCAATGCGCCTTCGTGTTGAACGGCTGCTCCGAGCGGTCATGCGGATTGCGATGCGTGGTGCCGCCATAGCCCTTGGTGCAGTTGTGCGGGTCGTTGGTGAGCACGAGTCCGAAGTGGGCGTCGTAGAGCCCGTCGGAGGGGTCCTTGTCGACCACGGCGAAGCCTCCTTCCACCGGGTACGGGTAGACCTCGAGGATCATCTCCAGGCCGTCGAGCCGGGCCGTGACGACCCGGTTGTTGGTGATGACGTTGTTCAGCAACTGGCCGATCGCGTCGGAGTTGTCGGCGATGAACCGGCGTACGACGTCGGCGGTCAGACTCCCCTCGTCGATCAGCCGACGCAGGTCGGAGTCGCTGGTGACCAAGGTGTCCGACAGCAGCCGGAGGTTGTGTACGAAGGTCTCGATGTGGTCGGCCGAGTCGATCTGGGTCTGCAACACCGTGCGCGAGTCGCGGATCAGGGCGGCCGTGACGTCGAAGTTGGCGTCGGCCGCCTCGATGAACTCGTTCGACGTGTCGATGATCCGGCTGAGATCGTTCCCGGCCCCCTCGAACGCATTGCCGCTCTCGGCGATCGTCGTCCGGAGATTGTCCTGGTGGACCGAGCGCACCAGATCGTCGACGTCGATCAGCAGATTGGTCGTCGAGAGCGGGAGCCGGGTGTCGTCCATCGCGATCGACGAGCCGTCCTCCAGGTACGGCCGCTCGCTGGTGCGCGGCTGGAGATCGAGGTACTGCTCGCCGACCGCCGACCGGTTCGCCACCACCGCGATCGTGTCGGCCGGGATCTGGTCCTCGCCGTCGTCGATCTCGAGCTCGACGTCCACGCCCTGCTGGGTCAGGCTCAGGTCGGACACCCGGCCGACCCCGACGCCGCGATAGGTCACCTCGGCGCCGACGAAGATGCCGCCGGACTCCCGGAAGTGCGCGGTCACGTCGTACGAGCGGTCGAAGACGACCCGGTCGAGCTTGGCGTAGGTCGCTCCGACGTAGCTGACCCCCAGCAGCGTGATGACCGCGAAGACGATCAGCTGCAGTCGGGTCCGGCGGCCGATCATCGCGTCATCACCGGCCCGAGCAGCAGCCGAGCCACATCTGGGTCGTAGTCGACGTCGCCTTCGCCGACCAGCCGCTTGGTCTGGTCGATCGGGCGCATCGCGGAGGCACCGGGAGCGGGCCGGCACAGGCCGAGGGTCTGGCAGAGCGGGTCGTCGAGGCCGCCGGGATTGGACGGTCCGCCGGAGGGGCCGCCAGAGCCGCCGCCGGGGCCGCCGCTCGGTCCGCCGAGCGGCCCGTCCGGCCCACCGATCGGGCCGAGCGGGCCGGTGATGTCGGGGCCGCCCTGGTGACCGGTTCCCCCGCCGCCCGGACCGGACCCGCCGGGAAGTCCGGGGATGCCCGGGAGCTCCGGAAGGTCCGGCAGCGGGTCGTCGCCACGGACGACCTGCAGCAACTGCCGCAGGCTCAGATCGAGCTGGATGTCCAGGTTGGTGTAGTCGCCCATGTGGAGGTTGCGGGCCTCCACCGGGGTGGAGCCGATCACGTCGTCCGGGAAGGGATAGGTGAACAGCAGCTCCAGCGACCGCGGCAGGGCCGAGCCGGTGTTGCTCAGCTGGGTCAGGATCGGCATCAGCGACTGCAGGTTGCGCAACGTGTTGAACTTCGAGTCGCGGATCACCCGGGTGCCGACCGCGCTCAGGTGCGAGAGCGCGTCGAGCATCCTGACCAGGTCGTCGCGTTGCCGGTCCAGCGACTTCAGGGCACCCGGCAGCGTGTCCAGGGCGTCGATGATGGCGCCCTTCTGCTTGTTGACCTCGATCGACAGGTGGTTGACCTTGCGGAGGGCGGTGACGATGTCGCCCTTGTGGTCGTCGAGCTGCCCCATGAACGTCGTGAACTGGGTGAGCAGGCTGCGCAGCTGCGGCTCGCGGCCGGCCATGACGTGGTTGAGCTCCTGCACGATGGTCTTGACGTTGGCCAGTCCGCCGCCGTTGAGCAGCAGGGACAGCGCGCTCAGGACCTCTTCGAGCTCGGGGATCCGGTGGGTACGCGACAGCGGAATCAGGTCGCCGTCGTCCAGCCGGCCGCGCGGCGCCTCGCCGACCGGCGCCGACAGCGAGACGAACTTCTCGCCGAGCAGGCTGGTCTGCCGGAGGCGCGCAGAGGCGTTGTCGGGCAGATCCACGTCGCCCTTGAGCTCGACCGTGACCAGCGCGTGCCAGCCGTCCAGCTCGATGTCGGTGACCTTGCCGACGCTGACGTCGTCGACCTTCACCGAGCTCTCCGGCACCAGGTCGATGACGTCGGCGAACTCGATCCGTACCAGATAGGGGTGGTCGCCGGTGTCGACGCCGCCGGGCAGCGGCAGGTCGTAGACGTCGAACCCGCAGCCGGACACGACGGTGGCGACGGCCAGGCCGGCCGCCATCGGCTTGACCCACCCGCGCGTCATCGGTCGACCCTCACCAGGTCGGCGAGACTGGTGTCGAGGTCGACCTTCTCGACCTGCTTGGCCGCACCTTTGCCGAACGGGCGGCTGCGCTGCAGCGGGAGCCCGGGACTCTGCTCCAACGCGTCGAAGACCGGGCCCAGCCGCTTGCAGAGCTGACCGCCGTCGGGATCCTGCGAGATCAGCGAGCAGAGGGCGATTCGCGGGTTGCCGGTGAGCTCGGTGATGTTGCGCAGCAGGTCGTCGCGGTCGCGCAGCGTCCCGGTCTCGGGATCGCCGGCCAGGCCGAGGTTGGTCAGGGCCAGCGGCGCGACCTCGAGCGTCTCGGTCAGCGAGTCGCTCTGGTCGACCAGCACCTGGGTGATCCGTACCAGGTCGCGGACGTTCTTGCCGATCAGCTCCTTGTTGTCCTGGACGAAGCCACGCACGTCGTGCAGCGCGACCCCGAGCACGCTCATCGCCTTGGCCAGGTCCTGCCGCTCACCGGCCAGCGTGGCGGACACGCCGGCGAGGCTGGAGTTGAAGGCGCGTACGGCGCCGTCGTTGACCTTCAAGGCGCGGACGAACTGCTCGACCTGCGACACCGCGCCGAACAGCTCGTCCTTGTTGTCGGACAGCGTGCCGGACAGCAGCGACAGGTCGTGCAGGGTCTGGTTGATCATCTTGCCGTTGCCGTCGAGATTGGCGGCCGAGGTGTTGATCAGCCGGCTGAGCGCCCCGTTGGCATTGGCGCCCTTCGGGCCGAGCGCCACCGAGAGGTCGTCGATTGACTGGTAGATCTGATCCAGCTCCAACGGCACCTCGGTCTGGGCCGTGTCGAGATGCGCGCCGTCGGGCATCACGGGTCCGCCGTCGTAGGCCGGCGCCAGCTGCACGTAGCGGTCGCCGACGATCGCGGGCGAGATGATCACGGCCTTCGCGTCGGCCGGCACGTCGTACTTGGCGTCGTAGGACAGCTCGACCCGAACCATCTCGCCGCGCGGCGTCACGCTGTCGACGGTGCCGACCGGGACACCAAGGATTCGCACATCGGAGCCTTCGTAGAGCGACACGGTGCGCGGGAAGTCGACGGTGAGGCGGCGCTGCTTCTCGTCGGGTCGCATCGCCCAGACCGTGGCGAGCACCAGGGCCAGCACGATCGCAACCGCGACGACACCGGCCAAGCGCGACATCCGGCCGAACACCGAGTCCTCGAAGGGCCGGGCCATCACCGACCACTGCCCGCCGCGGGTACGGGCGGCAGGTTCTGGATCCACGAGTCCCACCAGGAGCCGCTGCCGAGTGTGTTGCCGAAGACCCGGTAGAACGGCGCCATCAGCCGCAGGCTTCGGTCCAGGTTCTCCTCGTTCTTCTTGAGTACGTCCAGCACGTCGGACAGCTGGGAGAGGGCCGGGCCGATGTCGGCTCGGGTGTCGGCGACCAGACCGCGAAGCTGACCGGACAGCTGCTGGGTCGCGACGAGGAGGTTGTGAATCGCCTCGCGACGAGCCGAGACCGCCCGGAAGAGCACGCTGCCGTCCTGGAACAGCTTGACCAGCTCCTCGTTGCGGTCGGCCAGGACGCCGGACACCTTGTCGAGGTTCTGCAGCAGCGTGTTGATCTGACCGTCCCTCGCGGCGATGTTGCGCGAGATGCGGGACAGCCCGGTCAGCGTCCCGCGGATCTCGTCGGGTGTGCCTTGCAACAGGTCGGACACGGTGTTGAAGGCGTTCGCGAGCTGCTTGGTGTTGATCCGGGTCGTGGTGTCGGAGAGGTCGCTGAAGGCGTCGACGACGTCATACGGCGCGGTCGTGTGGTCGACTCCGATCGTCGAACCCGGATCGAGCTGGCCGGAGCCTTCCGGGTCGAGTCCGATGAACATGTCGCCGAGCAGGGTCTTGACCCGGATCACGGCCTCGGTGTCCGGTCCGAAGTCCACGCCCTTGTCGATGAGGAACTCGACGCGTACGACGTTGCCGTCGAGGGCGATCTCCTTGACCTCGCCGACCTTGACGCCGGCGATCCGTACCTCGTCGCCCGCCTGCAGCCCACCGGCCTCGCTGAAATCGGCGTAGTAGGTATCGCCGCCGCCGATCAGCGGCAGCTGGTCGGCCCGGAACGCCGCCAGCATCAGGAGTGCGATCGCCACTAGGCCGGCGAAGCCGACCAGCACCGGGTTGCGCTCGCGGAACGGCCGCATCACAGCGAACACCTCTCGGCCCCGACGCTGTAGTCGACGGGTACGGAGAACTGCTGACTGCGACCGAGCAGCTTCGCGACCGACTTCGGCACGACGACGTTGCCGTGGAAGTTGCACAGGTAGAAGTTGAACCACGAGCCGTAGTCGGCGGTGTTGCCGAGCTTGCGCAGCTTCATCGGCAGGATCTGCAGCTCCCGGTCCAGCACCTCCTTGTTGGACGCCAGGTTGCCGGACAGCCGGCGCAGCTGCCGTACGTCCTCGGTCAGAGCCGGCCGCGCGTCAGACACCAGGCCGGCGGTCTCGACGGCGAGATCCGACACCGCGTCGAGGGAGCCGAGGATCGCGTGCCGGTCGTTCTTCAGCCCGGTCGCGAACTGCTGGAGCGTCGTGATGGTCTGCGACAGCTCGTCGTCTTTGGCCGCGAAGGTGGTCAGGACGCCGTTGAGGTTGTCGATCGTGTCGCCGATCAGCTGGTCGCGGTTGGCCAGGTTCTGCGTCAGCGAGGAGGTCCGGGCCAGCAGGCTCTCGACCGTGCCGCCCTCCCCCTGCAGCACCTGGACGATCTCGTACGCGAGCTGGTTGACGTCATCGGGCGACATCGCCTCGAACAGCGGCTGGAAGCCCTGGAACAGCACGGTCAGATCGAGCGCCGGCGACGTCTGGCTGAGCGGGATCGTGTCGCCGTCCTCCAGTGGCGAGGCCGAGCCCTCCCCCGGGTTGAGCGCGATGTAGCGCTGACCGATCAGGTTGCGATAGCGGACCTGCGCCTGGGTGCTCTGGGTGAGCGCCACCGAGGAGTCCACCTCGAAGGACACCCCGGCCAGGTCGCGGTCGTGGATCTCGATGCCGGTCACCGAGCCGACCCGTACGCCGGCGATCCGAACGTCGTCGCCCTCGGTCACGGCGGTCGCATCGGTGAAGATCGCGTGGTACTCCGTCTTGTCCGCGAACGACAGATTGCCGATCGTGACGACGAGGACGCTGGTCGCCAGGGTTGTAACGACCATGAAGATCGTCAGCTTGGACAGCGCCAGCAGGCTGGGCCGGTCGAGCGCCTTCATCGGCGGCCCACCCCCGATCCGTCCAGACTCGGACCGAGCAGCAGACCGGCGACGTCGGGGACCGCGTCGGGCGGCGTGCCGAGCAGCGCGCCGATCCGGCCGCTGATCATCGGACGGTCGGACGCCGGCGGATCGACCTGGTTCACCAGGCTCAGCAGGTCGGCCGGCGCCGCGCGGTACCACCGGTCGTAGCCGCTCTCGATCCCGACCTTGGCCAGCAGGTGGCGCGGCGGTGGCGGCGGCGGGTTCTGATGGCTGTACGGCGGGTTCGGCAGCGTCAGGCACTGCGGCCCGAGGCCGGTGCCGTACTTCGGGTCGTCGGCCGGCGTGTAGCCCTCCGGCTGGTCCGGCAGCAGTTGGAGGTCGATGTGGACGATGTGGCCGCGGAACTGCTCCTCGACCCGCGGCAGCCAGTTGACCAGGCCCTTGAGCAGGCAGGGGTACTCCGGCGAGTACTCCGCGAGCAGATCGAGCACCGGCACCGAGGTCCGGGCCACCTCGGTGATCGACGCGCCGTTCGCCTGGAGGAAGTTGTGGGTCGTGTCCGAGAGCATCCGCACGTCGTTGAGGAAGCGGTTGATCTCGTCCTCTTTGTCCGTGAGCGTGTGGGACGTGACCACGGTGTTCTCGAGCAGCCGGGCGAGCTCGGGCATCTGGTCGGCGTAGACGTCGGAGACGCTGCCCAGGTCGCGAAGGTCCTGGACCAGCCGCGGCACGAGCGGATTGACCTTGGTGAGGTAGCCGTCCAGCCGGACGAAGTTGTCGCCGATCCGCTCGCCGCGGCCGCCGAGCGCGGTCGCGAGCGTGCTGAGCGTGCTGGCCAGGTCACGCGGCTGGACCGCGGTCAGCAGCGGGTAGATGTCGTCCAGCACCTTCTCGACGTCGATCGGCACGCTGGCCCGCTCGATCACGTCGTCGGCCTCGATCGGATTCGCCGCCGGATCGTCTGGGATCTGCAGCGCGACGTACTTCTCGCCGAACAGCGTCTTCGGCACGATCAGCGCGGTGACGTTGTCGGGGATCTGGTCGACCAGGTCCGGGTTCAGCGCGACGTGGAGCACGGCACCGCCGTCGTCGAGGTCGGCCGACCGGACCTCGCCGACGATCAAGCCGCGCAGCTTCACGTCGGCCCGGGTGTTGAGCTGCAGTCCGATCGTGGACGTACGGACGTCGACCGGCACGTAGTCGACGAACTTCTTGTTGTAGATCGCGTAGGTCAGCCAGACGAACAACAGCAGCAGGGCAAGGAACGCGACCCCGAGCACGCGCCCCGAGAGGACGCGATAGGCCGTCGCCGCCTTGCCGGAGCGGTTCACGTCAGCCGGCCAGCCGCACCGTCGTCGTAGTCCCCCAGATGGCCATCGACAAGAACAGGTCGATGACGTTGATGGCGACGATCGAGGTCCGCACCGCCTTGCCGACCGCGACGCCGACCCCGGCTGGACCGCCGGTGGCGTGGTAGCCGTGGTAGCAGTGGATCAGGATCACCACGACCGCGAAGATCAGCACCTTGCCGAACGACCAGAGCACGTCGCCGGGCGGCAGGAACAGCGTGAAGTAGTGGTCGTAGGTCCCGCTGCTCTGGCCGAAGAACCCGGTCACGGTCAGTCGGGTGGCGAAGTACGACGACAGTAGCCCGACGACGTAGAGCGGGATGATCGCGATCATCCCGGCGATGATCCGAGTGGTCACGAGGAACGGCAGCGACGGGATCGCCATCACCTCGAGCGCGTCGACCTCCTCACTGATCCGCATCGCGCCGAGCTGCGCCGTGAACCCGCAGCCGACCGTGGCGGCCAGGGCGATGCCGGCGACCAGTGGGGCGATCTCGCGGGTGTTGAAGTAGGCCGAGACGAAGCCGGAGAACGCCGACGTGCCGATCTGGTTGAGCGCCGCATAGCCCTGCAGCCCCACCTCGGTGCCGGTGAAGAAGGCGAGCGCGGTGATGACGCCGACCGTGCCGCCGATCACCGCCAGGGCGCCCGATCCGAGCGTGACCTCGGCGAGCAGGCGCATGACCTCGCGGCGATAGCGCCGGATCGTACGCGGCGTCCAGGCGATCGCCTTGGCGTAGAACTTGAGCTCGCGACCGAGGTTGTCCAGCCCGGCCAGTGGCCGCTGGTAGACCGAGCGCAGGGTGGCGCCGATGTCTGACATGTCAGGCCCCCTTCGGAGGGACGAGCTGGAAGTAGATCGCGCTCATCACGAAGTTGACGACGAACAGCAGCAGGAAGGTGATAACGACCGCCTCGTTGACCGCGTCGCCGACCCCCTTGGGACCGCCGCCGGCGTTCATGCCCTTGTAGGACGCGACGATGGCGGCGATCATCCCGAAGATGAGGGCCTTGGCCATGCCCTGCCAGAGGTCGGGTAGCTGGGCCAGCGCGGTGAACGACGCGAGATAGGCGCCGGGCGTGCCGTCCTGCAGCACCACGTTGAAGAAGTAGCCGCCCATCACGCCGACGACGCTGACCAGGCCGTTGAGGAAGACCGCGACCACCATGGCGGCCAGCACGCGAGGGACGACCAGCCGCTGGATCGGATCGATGCCGAGCACCTGCATGGCATCGAGCTCCTCGCGGATCTTGCGGGCTCCAAGGTCGGCGGCGATCGCCGAGCCGCCGGCACCTGCGATCAGCAGCGCGGTCGCGATCGGCCCGGCCTCCCGGATCACGGCGAGGACGGCGGCCGAGCCGACGAAGGACTGGGCGCCGAACTGACTGATCAGCCCGCCCACCTGGAGCGCGATCACCGCACCGAACGGGATCGCCACCAGCGCGGTCGGGACGATCGTCACCGACGCGATGAACCAGGCCTGCTGGACGAACTCGCGCAGCTGGAACGGCCGCCGGAACAGCGCGAAGAACACGTCGAGACCGAACGCGAACAACCGCCCGGTGGTCGCGATCGGCTTGGTGACCGTGTTGACGCTCATGCGGTGGCGCCCGGGGTCATGACCATGTCGTCTCCGAACGAGCCGGGCGGCGGGGTGACCCCGTTGCGGCGGCACCAGTCGCCGGCCGGCTGCTGAGTACGCCGTGGGCGGCCGTCGGAGGGCAGCAGTTGGGCGGGGATGGGCGGCAGCGGCGGCATGTTGACGTTCGACTCCGCGGCGAGCTCGTCGGCGTCCTTCTCCTCGCTCATGCCGATCGGTCCGACCCGCTGGGCGTTGAGGAACTGCGCGACGACCGGCTCCTGCGACGACAGCAGCATCTCGCGCGGACCGAACATCGCGAGGTGGCGGTGATAGAGCAGTCCGATGTTGTCGGGGAGCGTACGAGCGGTGTTGATGTCGTGGGTGACGATCAGGAAGGTGGCCTCGATCTGGGCGTTGAGGTCGACGAAGAGCTGGTTGATGTAGGCCGTACGCACTGGGTCGAGACCGGAGTCGGGCTCGTCGATCAGCAGGATCTCGGGATCGAGGACGAGGGCTCGGGCGAGGCCGGCGCGCTTGCGCATGCCGCCGGAGATCTCGCCGGGGAGCTTCTTCTCGGCCCCGATCAGGCCGACCATCTCCATCTTCTCCATGACGATGCGCCGGATCTCCGACTCCGACTTCTTCGTGTGCTCCCGCAGCGGGAACGCCACGTTGTCGTAGAGGTTCATCGAGCCGAACATCGCGCCGTCCTGGAACAGCACGCCGAACAGCCGCCGCACCTGGTAGAGCTCGTGCTCGCGGCAGGTGGCGATGTCGTGGCCCTCGATGTGGATGTGGCCGCGGTCCGGTTTGAGCAGCCCGATCAGGGTCTTCAGGAACACCGACTTGCCGGTGCCGGACGGGCCGAGCATGACCGAGATCTCCCCGGCGGGCAGGGTCAGGGTCACGTCACCCCAGATGAGTTGCCGGCCGAAGGACTTGGTCAAGCCCTCGACTCTTACCTCGACGCCCACCTGGTCCTCCCTAGACCCACCTGGCCATCGCCTCGGCGGCCACGGTGGGCGAGTCAGTCGGGCGCGACCACGAGCTGAGTCGACCGCGGGGATGCAGCCGCTGCCCGGTTCAACGAGCCGTGCCGGGACAAGTTACGGCCCGAAGCCCGGCACGTTACCGAGCAGTAACTGCAAGTGACAACCTGGGTGACAGTCCGACTTCGTCCAGGGACGGCCGGCTCGGGATACGAAAAGGAGCAGCCACCGCGATGCGATGACTGCTCCTTCGTACCGACGCGGAGCCAGGCTCGGCGTCGAGGGTGCTTACTTGACCGAGACGGTGGCGCCGGCGGACTCGAGGGCCTCCTTGGCCTTGTCCGCGGCCTCCTTGTTCGCGCCCTCGATGACTGGCTTCGGCGCGCTCTCGACGAGCTCCTTGGCCTCCTTGAGACCCAGGCTGGTGAGGCTCCGGACCTCCTTGATGACCTGGATCTTCTTGTCGCCGACCGACTCGAGGACGACGTCGAACTCGTCCTTCTCCTCGGCAGCGGCGGCCTCGCCACCGGCACCGCCGGCGACCGGGGCGGCGGCCACCGCGACCGGCGCGGCGGCGGTGACGCCGAAGGTGTCCTCGAACTGCTTCACGAACTCGCTGAGCTCGAGGAGGGTCATCTCCTTGAACGTGTCCAGCAGGTCTTCCGTGCTGATCTTCGCCATCGTGGCTTTACCTCTCTAGTTTCATTCAGAGCTTGTGGCTGGGGTGGTCTCAGGTTCGGACGCGGGCGCGTCGTCCTCGAGCTTGGACTGCAGGGCGCCGAGCACGCGGGCCATGTCGGCCAGCGGCGCGTTGAACAGCGAGGCGGCGTTCTGCAGGGATGCCTGCATCGCGCCGGCGAGCTTGGCGAGCAACACGTCACGGGACTCGAGGTCGGCGAGCTTGCGGATCTCGTCGGCGCTGATCGGGCCGCCTTCGAGGTAGCCGCCCTTGATGATCAGGGCCTCGTTGGACCGGCCGAAGTCGCGCAGGCCCTTCGCGGTCTCGACGACGTCGCCCTTGACGAAGGCAATCGCCGACGGACCGACCAGCAGCTCGGCGAGGCCGTCGATGCCGGCGTCCTCGGCCGCGAGCTTGGTCAGGGTGTTCTTGACGATCGCGTAGGACGCGTTCTCTCCCAGCGCGCGTCGCAGCGCCTTGAGATCGTCGACGCTCAGGCCGCGATAGTCGGTCAGGACAGCGCCGTTGGAGTTGCGGAACTCGTCAGCGAGCGCCGCCACCGCCGCTTCCTTGTCAGCACGCGACATGGGTCTCCTTCCGCACGTGCATCACATGGTCGAACCGGAGGCCACGGGCGGGACGGTCCCACAAACAAGAACAGCCCCGGCGCAGGGGCGCACGGGGCGAGCCACATCATGGACGTGGTCTGAACGTGTCACCTGCGCGGGCCGCCCGCGATGCGGGACCTTCGGTCTGGTCGTGAGGACACGATCTGACCACCAGCGGTCTTCGGCGCCTCAATGTTAGGGGCCCGAACCCGCCGGGTCCAAATCGGGTCGCCCGGACGGCTCGCCTCGGCCAGAGTGGGCGTCGGCACCCCGACCGGAGAGGATGTGGCATGCGCTGGATCGACACCTTGGAAGCCACCGCGGCCGAGCGGCTCGCCGAGCCCGTCCACCGCTACATCCGGCAGGGATCGGGCAGCCAGCGCAGCGTCGCCGACGCCGAACGCGCCTGGCGCGATCTGCGGCTCCGGCCCCGGGTGCTGGTGGACGTGTCGGAGGTACGCACCGCGACGACGGTGCTCGGCACATCGGTCTCGACGCCGATCCTGGTGGCGCCGACGACCGTCCAGCGGCAGGCGCACCCCGACGGCGAGCTCGCGATGGCGGCCGGCGCCAAGGCGGTCGGCACGCTCCTCGGCGTCTCCAGCAACGCCGGCACGACGTTCGAGGCGATCGGAGCGGTCGGAGCGCCGTGGTGGATCCAGACGTACGTGCTGCGCGATCGGGCGGCGACCGAGGCCTACCTGGGTCGCGCGGTCGAGGGCGGTGCGAGGGCGGTCGTGCTCACGGCGGACACCGCGGTCGTGGGCCGCAAGGAGGATCCGCCGGGCGAGCCGACGGTCTGGGACGTCCTGCCGCCCGAGCACCTGCGGGCGAACATCGACGCCGACCTGTCCGACGAGGCACTGGACAAGGCCGCCGACCTGACGCCGGACACGATCGGCTGGCTGGCCGAGGTCACCGGTCTGCCGGTCCTGGTCAAGGGGGTGCTGCGCGGAGACGACGCGAAGCGCTGTGTCGAGGCCGGCGCCGCCGGGATCATCGTGTCGAACCACGGCGGCCGCCAGTTGGACGGCGCGGTCGCCACCGCGGTCGCGCTCCCGGAGGTCGTCGCCGCCGTCGCTGACAGCCCGGCCGAGGTCTACGTCGACGGCGGACTGCGTCGCGGCGAGCACGTGCTGTCGGCCCTGGCACTCGGCGCCCGCGCCGTACTCATCGGCAGGCCGACGCTCTGGGCGCTGGCCGTCGACGGAGCCGAGGGGGTCGAGCGGCTGCTGACCGAGCTGACCGACGAGCTGACCCACGCCATGCAGTTGGCCGGCTGCTCCGACGTCGGCGCGGTCAGCGCCGATCTGATCGTGCCGGCTACACCTGCGGGGTCAGCGAGCCCGAGAACGGATCCTGCTTGCTGATCTGGCTCGGCGGCGGCGCCTTGATGTTGACCGGCTGGCCCCAGTCGGACAGCTCCAAGGTCATCGAGCTACCGCCCATGGAGTACTCGATCCGCCGCGGCAGGTTGTCCTGGTCGCCGACCCAGATGTCGTAGGTCATCGTCTTCGGCAGGTCACCGGCGAGCGGACCGGTCGGGATGGTGGCGTCGCCGAGCGTCTTGGCCAGGACCTTCTGGGTGTTGACCGTGATCCGATACTGCGTGGTCTGGGTCCCGTCGATCTGCTCGGAGCCGACCTTGTCGAAGCTCTCGATCGCGCCCTGGAGCGTCTGGATGATGCCGGCCGGGTCGGACTGGTCGACGAACTGGCGGTAGATCTTGCCCAGCGGATTGTCCCCGTCGAGCTCGATCCGGAAGTACTTGCCGGACGGTCCGCCCTGGTCGATGTAGATGACCTTGTCGACCATGATCAGCGACATGTCCTGCCCGATGCCGGCCGCCGACAGGTCCATCTGGAGCGCGGTGTCGGCCAGCGTCTTGCCGATCGACATGTCGCCGCTCATCGTGACCGACTGCCCCATCATCTTGGCGTCGAACTCGATGTGGGCCGACCTCGCGGTCGACTGCGCCTGGCTGGTCATCGAGGCGAAGGAACCCACGGTGAGCTGGCCACTCGGCTGGCCGGACACCGTGTCGGCGCCGGCCGAGTCGCTGGACGCGGCCGACGGCTGGTCCGACGACATCTCCGAAGCGGAGCCGCATCCGGCCAGGACCAGCAGGGCCACGACTGTCGCCGCGATGGCGCCACGTCGATAGGTCATCGATTTCCCCTGAGTACGAAAGTGGTTTCGCTCGTCAGCGTACGCGATGCCGAGCCACCGCCCGAGGGAGCTAGGCGTCGTCGACCGCCACGTTGCGGGTGCGGTTCGGGTCCACCGGGATGCCCGGGCCCATCGTCGACGAGACCGTGATCTTCCTGAGGTAGCGACCCTTCGAGCTGGCCGGCTTCAGGCGCATCACCTCGTCGAGCGCGGCTGCGTAGTTCTCGGCCAACTGCTGCTCGCTGAACGACGCCTTGCCGATGATGAAGTGCAGGTTCGCGTGCCGGTCGACCCGGAACTCGATCTTGCCGCCCTTGATGTCCGAGACAGCCTTCTCGACGTCGGGTGTCACGGTGCCGGTCTTCGGGTTGGGCATCAGGCCACGCGGGCCGAGCACCCGACCCAGCCGGCCGACCTTGCCCATCATGTCCGGGGTCGCGACGACGGCGTCGAAGTCGAGCCAGCCACCGCTGACCTTCTCGACCATGTCGTCGGCGCCCACGTAGTCGGCACCGGCCTCGCGGGCCGCCTCGGCCTTGTCGGCGGTCGCGAACACCAGGACGCGGGCGGTCTTGCCGGTCCCGTGGGGCAGGTTGACCGTGCCCCGGACCATCTGGTCGGCCTTGCGGGGGTCCACCCCGAGCCGCATGGCGACGTCGACGGTCGAGTCGAACTTGGTCTTGGCCGACGACTTGGCCAGCCGCATCGCCTGCAACGGCGAATAGGTCCCCTCCTCGTCGATCTGCTCGGCGATCGCGCGGTAGTTCTTGCTGCGCATGTCTGGTTTCCTCTCGATTCCTGCTACCAGATGTGGTCGTGTCGGGCGTGCAGCTGCCCTGCCACAGATGTACTTGTCGGGTTTTGCCTAGCGGTCGACGGTCACGCCCATCGAACGCGCGGTGCCCTCAACGATCTTCATCGCCGCGGCGATGTCGTTGGCGTTGAGGTCGGGGAGCTTGGTGGTCGCGATCTCTCGCACCTGGTCCTGGCTGATCCGGCCGACCTTGTCGGTGTGCGGCGTCGACGAGCCCTTGGCCAGTCCCGCAGCCTTCTTGATCAGCTCGGCCGCCGGCGGCGTCTTCGTGATGAAGCTGAAGGTCCGGTCCTCGTAGATGGTGATCTCGGCCGGAACGACGTTGCCACGCATCGACTCGGTCGCGGCGTTGTAGGCCTTGCAGAACTCCATGATGTTGACGCCGTGCGGACCCAGGGCGGTGCCGACGGGCGGCGCCGGCGTCGCCGATCCAGCCTGCAGCTGGACCTTGACCAGGGCGGCGACCTTCTTCTTGGGGGGCATGCAAACCTTCTTTGCTCAATTACCTTCGGTTTCGGTGGTCTGCGGTTGCTGTCGCAGACCTTAGACCTTCTGGATCTGGGTGAAGCTCAGCTCGACCGGGGTCTCCCGGCCGAAGATCTCGACCAGCGCCTTGACGCGCTGCGCGTCGATGTTGATCTCGGTGATGGTGGCGTGCAGCGTGGCGAACGGGCCGTCGACCACCATGACCGAGTCGCCGACGCTGAAGTCGCTGAACTCGACCTTCGGGGCCTTCTGCTGCTCCTCTGGAGCCTCGGCCGCCACCTCGACCTCGGCCTGCACCGCGGGCGCCAGCATGTTCTCGACCTCTTCGAGGCTCAGCGGCACCGGCTGGTGGGCGTGTCCGACGAAGCCGGTCACCGACGGCGTGTGCCGCACGGCCGACCAGGACTCGTCGGTGAGGTCCATGCGGACCAAGACATAGCCGGGCAGGACGGTCCGGCGCACCATCTTGCGCTGGCCGTTCTTGATCTCGGCGACCTCCTCGGTCGGGACGACCACCTCGTGGATAAAGTCCTCCATGTTGAGCGAGGTCACCCGGTTCTCGAGGTTGGCCTTGACCCGCTTCTCCATGCCGGAGTAGGTGTGCACGACGTACCAGTCGCCGATCTGGCTGCGCAGCCGGATCCGGAACTCCTCGAGCGGATCCGCGCCGGAGGCCTCGTCCTCGTCGGGAGTCGCGGTCGCGGCGGCGTCCTCGACACCGTCCTCCGCGGCGGCATCCTCGGGAGTCTCGCTCGAGGCGGCATCTTCGACACCGTCCTCCGCGGCGGCAGCGTCGGGACCCGCCTCCGGAGCGGCGTCCTCGACACCCTCGTCGGCACTGTCCTGCGGGGCCGGGCTCTCCTCGGCGGCCGGACTCTCGTCCGAGGCGCTCGGCTCGGCCGGCGCAGACTCGGCCGGCGCGGGCTCGCTCGACTCCGTCTCCTCGGAGTCGAGGACACGGACGTCGGTTGCCTCATCGGACGAATGGGACACGCTGGGTTCGGACACCTTACTCACCAATTCGCTGACACCGGGTCAGCCGAAGATCTGGAACATCGCCTTGCCGAACCCGTAGTCCAGCCCGGCGATGATGCTCATCATGACGATCACGAAGACGAGAACGACGAAGAAGTAGGTGATGACCATCTGCTGCGTCGGCCACACGACCTTGCGCATCTCGGCGACCACCTGGCGATAGAACATCGCCGGCGTGGTGCGACCGCCGCCCTCGCGACGCTTCACCGCGCTGGAGCGCGTATCAGCCACGATTCCTCGCTTCTCTCGTCCGCAACTTCATCTCTATCACCATTCTGGACCGACTTCGCCGCCGATCACAGCCCTGGCCGGGCCTGCAGGGCAGGAGGGACTCGAACCCCCAGCCTTCGGTTTTGGAGACCGATGCTCTTCCAGTTGAGCTACTGCCCTTCGGCGAATCCATCATCCACGCCTCGACGAACCGGGTTGAGGGCATGACGACACAGGGTGAGAATCCACCGGAGAGTCGAGTGTACGGGCTGCCGCTACCCTGCGTCGAACCGAGGTGCCGGCGTACCTCGGGACTCCCGCTCCCGGCGGCGCGCCCTGGGTCGAGCAGGCCGGTCCAGGATGGGACGATGAGTCCATGACCGTGCCAGCTTCCCCGTCAACTCGCCGGATCTCCGCCCGGATCGGCGGCATCGCCGAGTCCGCGACGCTCGCCGTCGACGCCAAGGCCAAGGCGCTGAAGGCGGCCGGCCGGCCGGTCATCGGTTTCGGAGCCGGCGAGCCGGACTTCCCGACGCCCGACTACATCGTGGCGGCCGCCGCCGAGGCCTGCGCCGACCCGCGCAACCACCGCTACTCGCCGGCCGGGGGACTCCCCGAGCTCAAGCAGGCGATCGCCGACAAGACCTGGCGCGACTCCCGCTACGAGGTCGAGCCCCGTCAGGTCGTGGTCACCAACGGCGGCAAGCAGGCGGTCTACGAGACGTTCGCGACACTGCTGGACCCGGACGACGAGGTGCTGCTGCCGACGCCGTACTGGACCACCTATCCCGAGTCGATCCGGCTCGCCGGGGGCGTCCCGGTCGACGTCGTGGCCGACCAGACCCAGGACTACCTCGTCTCGGTCGACCAGCTGGAGTCGGCACGGACACCGCGTACCAAGGCGCTGCTGTTCTGCTCGCCGTCCAACCCGACCGGCGCGGTCTATCCGCCCGACCAGGTCGAGGCGATCGGCCGCTGGGCCGTCGAGCACGGCGTCTGGGTGGTCACCGACGAGATCTACGAGCACCTGACCTACGACGGCGTCGAGGCGGTCTCGATGCCGGTCGCCGTGCCGGAGCTCGCCGACCACTGCGTCGTGATCAACGGGGTCGCCAAGACCTATGCGATGACCGGATGGCGGGTGGGCTGGCTGATCGGTCCGCCCGACGTCGCGAAGGCGGCGACCAACCTGCAGTCACACGCGACGTCCAACGTCGCCAACGTCTCCCAGCGGGCAGCGCTTGCGGCCGTGTCGGGCGACCTGTCGGCCGTGGCCCACATGCGGGCGGCCTTCGACCGGCGGCGCCGCACGATCGTCGAGATGCTCAACGCGATCGACGGGATCCAGTGCCCCGAGCCGAAGGGCGCGTTCTACGCCTACCCCTGCGTCCTCGACGTCCTTGGGCGCGAGCTCGGCGGGCGGCGGCCGACGACCTCCGCCGAACTGGCCGAGGTGATCCTCGACGAGATCGAGGTCGCCGTCGTCCCGGGCGAGGCGTTCGGCACGCCCGGCTACCTCCGGATGTCGTACGCACTGTCCGACGACGACCTGGTCGAGGGCGTACGCCGGATGCAGAAGCTGCTGGGCACGGCCTGAATGGCCGGACCGGACGACGACTCGACGGCGACGCTGCTCGACGGCTGCTACTCCTGCGAGCTGGAGACCGCCGCGGACGTGGCGCCAAGTGAGCGGGTCCTCGTGACCGACCACTGGCGGGTCGCGCACGCCTTCGACACCTCGCTGCCGGGCTGGCTGGTCGCGGTGCCCCGGCGGCATCGGCTCAGCCTGGCCGAGCTCGAACCGGAGGCGGCCGCCGAGCTCGGGCCGCTGCTGACCGACCTGACCCGGGCCTTGCAGCAGGTCACCGGCTGTTTCAAGACGTACGTGATGCTGCTGGCCGAGGCTGAGGGCTTCGCCCATCTGCACTTCCACGTCGTCCCCCGGATGCCGGACCAGCCGGCCGAGGAGCGCGGGCCGCGGATCTTCGCCCGGCTCGGTGCGCCGGCCGACGACCAGGTCCAGCAGCCGGAGCGGGATCGGCTGGCCCATGACATTCGCGAGGCGCTCGACCGGTGACCTCGCTCGACTCGCCCGTTCGCACCGTCGACGACGCGTGCCTGCGGCGGGACGTGCACGAGCTGCCGAAGGCCCACCTGCATCTGCACTTCACCGGCGCGATGCGGCACTCGACGCTGGTCGAGCTTGCCGAGCGCGACGGCATCCGGCTGCCGTCGGCCCTGACCGAGGAGTGGCCACCGCACCTGACCGCCACCGACGAGAAGGGCTGGTTCCGGTTCCAGCGGCTCTACGACGTGGCGCGGTCGGTCCTGCGCACCGAGGCGGACATCCGCCGGCTCGTCCTCGAGGCCGCGACCGACGACCACGCCGACGGCTCCGGCTGGATGGAGATCCAGGTCGACCCGTCGGGCTACGGCAACCGCTTCGGTGGCATCACCGCATTCACCGACCTGGTGCTCGACGCGGCGCGCGACGCCGAGCGCGAGGTCGGCATCGGCATCGGGGTCGTGATCGCCGCCAACCGGACCAAGCATCCGCTCGATGCGCGGACGCTGGCGCGGCTGGCGAGGCAGTACGCAGGCCGCGGCGTGGTCGGATTCGGCCTGTCCAACGACGAGCGGCGGGGCGTCATCGAGGAGTTCGCTCCGGCGTTCGCCATCGCGGCCCGCGCCGACCTGTTGAGCGTGCCGCACGGTGGCGAGTTGCGCGGGCCGCAGAGTGTGGCCGGCTGCCTCGAGCAGTTGGCCGCCGACCGGATCGGCCACGGCGTCAGGTGCGTCGAGGATCCGGCCGTGCTCGACGCCGTGGCGGCTGCCGGCGTGACCCTGGAGGTCTGCCCGGTCTCGAACATCTCGCTCGGGGTCTACGCCTCGCTCGAGGAGGTGCCGGTACCCGAGTTGCTGGCAGCCGGCATCCCGGTCAGTCTCGGCGCCGACGACCCGCTGCTGTTCGGCTCCCGGCTCGCCGGCCAGTACGCCGTGGTCCGAGCAGCTCATGGGTTCGACGACGAGACATTGGCGGAGCTGGCCCGGATGTCCATCCGGGGTTCGTGTGCTCCGAGCGACGTCCGGGGGCGACTGCTCGACGGAGTGGATCACTGGCTCCGCGCCGATCCGACCGACCCAGACGCGTCGTAGCGTGCCGAACCCCTCCGGTTCTGGGAGGCTGAAGTCATGACGCAGCCGCCCTCGGAACCCGAGCAGCCGGACGGCCCCCGGCCGCCGGAACAGCCGGCGCCGCCGCCTCCGTACCCGCCGCCTCCACCCGGCTATCAAGAGCAACCGCCGCCGGGCTACCAGCAGCAGCCACCACCGGGCCAGCCGCCACCACCGGGCTACCCGCCGCCCGGCTATCCGCCGGGGCAGTACGCGCCGAGCGGCTATCCGCAGCCGCCGCCCTTCCAGCCACGGCCACGGCACCCCGACGCGATGACGGTGCTGATCCTCGGGGCCATCTCGGTCGCGATCTTCCCGCCGACCGGGCCGTTCGCCTGGTACATCGGTGCCCGGGTCAAGCGGGAGTACGCCGGGCAGCCCGGACGCTGGTCGGGCGAGGACGAGGTCAAGGTCGGCTACGTGCTCGGCATCATCGGCTCGGTGCTGTGCATGCTGTTCGCACTGTTCGTCGTGATCGGGATCGTGGTGCTGATCGCCGCCTCGTCGAGTTGACGTTAGGAGCGTCAGAGCTCGAGACCGCCGACCAGCACCGGCTCGTTGTCGAGCCGCACACCGAACTTCGCCGCGACACCGTCCCGGATCTCCCGCGCCAGGGCCAGCAGCTCGGTCGCGGTGCCGTCGCCGCGGTTGGTCAGCGCGAGCGTGTGCTTGGACGACAGCCGGATCGCGCCGTCGCCGTAACCGCGGCGGTAGCCGGCCCGCTCGATCAGCCACGCCGCGCTCGTCTTGACCCGGCCGCCATCGACCGGCCACCGAGGTACGTCGACCGGCAGCCGGTCGGCCTCGGCCAGATCGAGGATCGGGTTGGTGAAGAACGAGCCGGCGCTCCACGTGTCGTGATCGGCCGGGTCGAGCACCATGCCTTTGCCGCGACGCAGTCCGAGTACGGCCGCGCGCACCTCCGTGCTGGGCAGCTGGGAGCCGATCTCGGTATCGAGCCGCCGGGCCAGTTCGGCATAGCCGATCGGAGCGGAGCGGTCGCCGAGGGCGAACTGGAACGTGACCCCCAGGATCAGGTGCCGATCCGGCTCCTGCTTGAACCGGCTGGTCCGGTAGCCGAAGCCGCAGTCGCCCGCGGCGTACGTGACCTGGCGCCGCTGCCGACGGTCGTACGTCCGGACCGACGCGATGCAGTCGGCGACCTCCTGCCCGTACGCGCCGACGTTCTGCATCGGAACCGCGCCGACCAGGCCGGGGATGCCCGACAGGCACTCCACGCCGCGCCAGCCCTCGTCGATCGCCCGGACCACGAATGCGTCCCAGTCCTCCCCCGGCGCGACCGTCGCGGTGACCCCGCCGCAGCCGTCGTCGTCGACCCGGACACCGGCGATGCGGACCAGCATGACCGTGCCGTCGAAGCCGTCGTCGGGGATCACGACATTGCTGCCGCCGCCGAGCACCAGGACCGGCTCGCCGCGCTCGTCGCAGCCGGTCACCTCGGCCACGAGGTCGGCCTCGTCGTGCACCTCGACGAGGCGCTTCGCCGGACCGCCGAGCCGCAATGTGGTGAGCTCGGCCAGTGGCGTCGCGGTGCGCTCAGCCATCGTGGACGACGACCGCACGGGCCATACCGAGGACCTTCTGATCGCCGCAGGTGACCGTCAGGTCGATACGGAGCTGCCCTTCGGTGTCGGTGGGCTTGACCTCGCCGGCGACCTCGACGACCACCCCGGACTCGTCATCGGGTACGACGACGGGCTTGCTGAACCGGCCGCGGAGCTCCACGACCCGGTCGGCGCCGCCGGCCCACTCGGCGACAGCCCGGCCGGCCAGGCCCAGCGTGTACATGCCGTGCGCGATCACGCCGGGCAGCCCGACCTCGGTGGCGACGCGCTGGGACCAGTGGATCGGGTTGAAGTCGCCACTGGCGCCGGCGTAGCGGATCAGGTCGGACCGACGTACCGGATAGCGCGATGGGCCGAGTGACAGACCCGGCTCGAGCCCGCTCACGACGTCTCCTCCGGTGCCCGATGCGCCAGAGTGGCGTACGCGGTGCAGACCGCCTCTCCGTCGACGGTGCGGATCTGGCTCCGCGTCGAGATGAGCGCCGTCCCGGCAGCCTGCCGTACCGACTCGACGCTGATCACCGCGGTCAGCACGTCGCCGGCCCGGATCGGGCGATCGACCTCGAACCGCTGCTCGGAATGGACCACGTTGCGCAGCTCGATCCCGACGTCCGGGTCGGCCATGAAGGCCGTCATCGCCTGGAATGCGACGACGATCGGAAACGTCGGCGGTGCGATGACGTCGGGGTGTCCGGCCGCCCGCGCCGCCGTCGGGTCGCGATACAGCGGGTCGTCAGCGCCGATCGCGTCGGCGAAGGCCGCGATCTGGCTGCGGCTCACGTCATAGGGCGGCGTCGGGGGGAACTCACGGCCGGCCAGGTCCGGGGCGAGTCGCATCGGCCGCGAGGTCAGCGGGTCTCGCGGTGCGGGGTGTGCTTCTTGCAGCGCGGGCAGTACTTCTTCAGCTCCAAGCGATCCGGGTCGTTACGCCGGTTCTTCTTGGTGATGTAGTTGCGCTCCTTGCAGACCGTGCACGCCATCGTGATCTTGGGGCGGACGTCTGAGCTCTTGGTGGCCACGGGAGTTGGTCTCTCTGTGTCGGTTTGGTACTTACGGTGAGCGTACTCAGGGTTGCCAAGCTTCCGGCTGTTGTAGCGGGGGCGGGACTCGAACCCGCGACACCACGATTATGAGCCGTGTGCTCTGACCACCTGAGCTACCCCGCCACGGGAGGTGGTGCTACCAGTCTCCCAGAGCCCCAATACGGAATCGAACCGTAGACCTTCTCCTTACCATGGAGACGCTCTGCCGACTGAGCTATTGGGGCAAGCGACCTCAGAGGATACACAGGGCGCGACGGCGGCGAGAAACTCGGCTACGGAGCGGACGACCTGGACCGATCCAGATCGGGGTAGGTTTCGCAGCATGTCCCGGATGACCAAGGCCCTCACGCCCGAGTTGCATGACTATCTGCTCGGCCACAACCACCCGCAGCAGGACGAGGTGCTGCGCGATCTCGCGGCCGAGACCCTCTCGGTTCTGCCCGACGACGCCGGCATGCAGATCGCTCCGGAGCAGGGCGCCTTCATGACCCTGCTGACCAGGACGTTGAACGTCCGGTACGCCGTCGAAGTCGGGACGTTCACGGGCTACTCCTCGCTGTGCATCGCCCGCGGATTGGCCGACGGTGGACGCCTGCTGTGCTGCGACGTGAGCGAGGAGTTCACCGCCATCGCCCGGCGCTACTGGGAGCGCGCCGGCGTCGACGACCGCATCGAGCTGCGCCTGGCGCCCGCGGTCGAGACCCTGCGGACGCTGCCCGCCGACCCGCCGATCGACCTGGCCTTCATCGACGCCGACAAGGAGGGCTACGTCGACTACTGGGAGGAGATCATGACCCGGCTCCGACCCGGCGGCGTGATCCTCGTCGACAACGTCTTCTCGAACGGCCGGGTCGTCGCCGACGATCCCGGGCCGACCGGGACCGCGATCAAGCGGTTCAACGACCACGCGGCGGCCGATGACCGGGTCGAGCTCGCGATGCTGCCGATCGCCGACGGACTGACCTTCGCCCGCAAGCGGTAGGCCGCCTGGCGTACTATCTGCGTATGCACGCAGATAAGCAGGTGTGCAGACGCCGACTCCCCGACGACCAGGTCGACCTGGCGGTCGAGGTCTTCCGGATGCTCGCCGACGCCAGTCGCATCCAGCTGCTGTGGGCCCTGATCGACCGGGAGCTGCCGGTCAACGAGCTCGCCGAGCACATCGGGCGACCGCCGGCGGCGGTGTCGCAGCACCTCGCCAAGCTGCGGATGGCCCGGCTGGTCCAGACCCGCCGTGCCGGCACGCAGGTCTTCTACCGGATCGCCAACGACCACATCGCCCAGCTCGTGACCGACGCGGTCCACAACGCCGAGCACGCCGGCCCGGACGTGCCGGGGCACCATCGCGACGACGCCGAGCTGTCCCGGCTGCACGAGTCGGACCCGACGCCGTCTGCGGGCTTGGCGTGAGGATCCGAGGCTTCGTCTCCGAGCTCTTCGGCGCCCACAGCCACGGTCACCACGTTCATGCGGCCGACGACGGACTGGAGTCGAGCACGGACGGCATCCGCGCGGTCAAACTCAGCCTGGTCGCACTCGCGGTCACGGCAGTCCTGCAGCTCGCCGTCACGGCGCTCTCCGGGTCGGTAGCGCTGCTCGCCGACTCGGTTCACAACCTCGGCGACGCGATGACCGCGCTTCCGCTGTGGGTCGCCTTTGCGATCGGCCGGCGCCGTGCGACCCGCCGCTACACCTACGGCTACGGCCGCGCTGAGGACCTCGCCGGACTGTTCGTGGTCGTGATGATCGCCGCCTCCGCGGTCGTCGCCGGCTGGCAGGCGATCAGCCGCCTGGTCGATCCGCGACCCGTCGATCACCTCTGGTGGGTGGCGGCCGCCGGACTGATCGGCTTCGCCGGCAACGAGCTCGTGGCGGGCTACCGGATCCGGGTGGGCCGCCGGATCGGCTCGGCCGCCCTCGAGGCCGACGGAGTGCACGCCCGCACCGACGGCCTCACGTCGCTCGCCGTCGTCATCGGGGCCATCGGCGTCGGACTCGGCTGGTCCTGGGCCGACCCGGCGATCGGCCTCGCCATCACCGCCGCGATCGCCGTCATGCTGCGATCGACCGCCCGCGACGTCTGGCGGCGGCTCATGGACGGGATCGACCCGGCCATCGTCGAGCACGCCGAGCACGTTCTGGCCGAGATACCCGGCGTCATCGCTGTGCGACAGCTTCGGATGCGCTGGATCGGGCATCGGATCCACGCCGAGGCGGACCTGGTCGTCTCCGACGACGTCACGCTCGCGGCCGGTCATGACATCGCCCATGACGCCGAGCACCGCCTGACCCACGCCGTACCCAAGCTGTCCACCGCGCTGGTCCACGCATACCCCGCCTGACGATGCTCGATTCGATCAAGCGGTAGGGCCGGCCCGGCCGTACCGTCGAGTCCGCAACCAAGGCCGGAGGTGCCATGAGCGAGCGCGACGCGGAATGGGCGGCGTTGCGGAGCGCGATCGCCGGCGACGTCGTCACCGCGGCTGATCCCGAGTACGACGACGTCCGTCGGACCGCAATCGCGAACTTCCACGGCGTACGCCCGCAGGCCGTCGTGCGATGCGCCACCCCGTCCGACGTCGCCGAGACGCTGGCGTTCGCGGATCGTCTCGGCCTGCCGATAGTGCCTCGCAGCGGCGGACACTGCTTCGCCGGCCGCTCGTCGACCGAGGGGATCGTCGTCGACGTGACGCCCATGTCGTCGATCTCGGTCTCGGATGGCGTGGCGACGGTCGGCGCCGGCTGCCGACTGGGCCCGCTCTACGACGGCCTCGCGACCCACGGCCTGACGATCCCGGCCGGCTGTGGCGCCACCGTCGGGATCGCCGGGCTCGTCCTCGGCGGCGGGCTCGGCGTTCTGGGTCGCACGTACGGTCTGACGTCGGACCGCCTCGTCGGCGCAGACGTCGTACTCGCCGACGGCCAGGTCGTCCGCTGCGATCCGGAGCACGAACCCGACCTGTTCTGGGCACTGCGCGGCACCGGTGGCTGCCGCTTCGGCGTCGTGACGTCGCTGGACCTCGCCACCGTCCCGACGCCCACCATGACGACCTTCCATCTCACCTGGCCGCAGTCCGACGCGGTCACCGTCGCCGAGGCCTGGCAGGAGTGGGCGCCGAAGGCCCCGGATGCGATCGCGCCGAGTCTGCTCATCCGGGCCGAAGGCGCTGCCGGCCAGCGGACCACCGTGAACGTCTTCGGCGCGGCCATCGGCCCGGAGCCCGACACCACGGCATTGCTCGACCAGCTCGCCGCACGAGCCGGTCGTGAGCCCGCGACGACTGTCATGGCCGAAGCGCCGTACCCCGAGGCGAAGCACTGGCTGGCCGCCCGGTTCCCTGGCGAGGAAGGCGATCTGCGCCTGCACAGCAAGTCGGAGTTCTTCGACCGGCCCATCCCGGTCGACGCTCTCGGGAAGCTGATCGACGGCCTCGAAGCCGGGCGGCTGCCCGGCGAGACCCGAATCCTCGACTTCAGCCCATGGGGCGGCGCCTACAGCCGCACGCGCCGGGACGCGACCGCCTTCGCGCACCGCGACGCGCACTTCCTCCTGAAGCAGGAGGTCGCCGTCAAGCCCGAGTCGCAGGAGCCGGTCCGACGCTGGCTGCGATCGTCCTGGACGACCACGCACCCGTGGGGCACCGGCGGCGTCTACCCGAACTTCCCCGATCCCGACCTGGACGACTGGGATGTCGCGTACCACGGCTCGAACCTCGACCGACTGCGACGGATCAAAGCGGCGTACGACCCGACCGGCCGCTTCGGCTAGCTGGGTCGCTCGCGCCGAAAGACCACATGCGGCCGCAGCGGGCTGCCCGGCTCAAGCCGCGGATGCTCGAAGTGGCCGCGGAGGGTCAGGCCAGCCCGTCGCATGACGGCCTGCGACGGTGTGTTGAGCACCGCGGTCATCGACCACACCTCATCGAGCCCGATGCCGTCGAAGGCGGTCGCGACCGTCTCGAGGGCGGCCTCAGTGGCATAGCCGTGGCCCCACGCGTCCTGCTTGAGTCGGTAGCCGAGCTCCATCCCACCCGCGCCAGGCACCCCCTCCGGCATCGGATTGAGTCCGGTATACCCGAGGAACTCGCCGGTCTCGAGCAGCTCGAGCGCCCACAGCCCGTAGCCCTGAGTCTCGAACCGCTGCTCGATGAGGTCCACGAACGCATCGCTCTGCGCCCGCTCCATCGTGCTCGGGAAGAAGCGCATCACCTCGGGCGACGCATTCATCTCGGCGAACGGCGCGCGATCAGAGGTGCGCCACCGGCGCATCAGCAGGCGCGGCGTGCGGAGTTCGTCATGGGGTGAGGTCATCGAGCAGGATCGTACGGGGTCGGGCGTGAGGTCTCGCAGGACTTCGCATCGAAAGGGGCACGGGTGCGCCCAAAGCGTTGCGCCGTTTCGCGAGAGGCACGCCAGGTTCCGGTCACGGTGATCTGGCCCGATGGTGCGCGTCGCGACGAGCCGGCCGGTGCGTCGCGCAGAATGGCGCGCATGAGCACGTTCCCGTCCGATGACATGGAGCTGACCCGGCTGCTGGTCGTCTCCGATGTCGGACGGGCGCGCGAGTGGTACGAGAACGTGCTCGGCGCCACGGTGTACCGGGAGTACGGGGGCAACTCGGTCGTGCTGCAACTCCTGGGCAGCTGGCTGTTGCTCGTCACCGGCGGCGGACCGACCGACGACAAGCCGACCGTGACGATGACGCCGCCCGACGACCCGGATCGAGTCAGTGCCGAGCTGATCTTCCGGGTGCCGGACTGCCGAGGGGCGTACGAGACACTGCGCGGGCGCGGCGCGGAGTTTCTGGCGGAGCCGGTCGACTCGGGCTACGAGATCCGGGCGTTCTTCCGCGATCCCGACGGGCATCTGTTCGAGATCAGCGAGATAGCCGGCTGAGATGGCGCCCCGGGTCGTTGCCGAGTCGCGCTGGCCGATGGTCGTCGCACTCCTGGTGACGCTGGTCCTCACGTTGCTGCTGCCCGATGCGATGCGGCTCGGCCCACGCTTCCTGATCCCGGCGATCGAGATCGGTCTCCTGATCGCCATGGTGATCGGGGATCCGGGCAAGATCGACCGCACGAACCGGTGGCTTCGCTGGCTGTCGCTCTCCTTGGTGACCGTGCTCATCGCTCAAGCGCTGTGGGCGACCGGGAGGCTGGTCTACGTCCTCATCGAAGGCACCAATCCGGCCGTTAACGACGCGTACGACCTGCTGGCGGTGGGTGGAATCGTGTGGGCGACGAACAACATCGCCTTCGCGTTCCTCTACTGGGATCTGGACAGCGGCGGCTCGGCGGCGCGCGCGCACCACCTGCCGCAGTACCCCGACTTCGCCTTCCCGCAGCAGCTGAGCCCCGAGGTCGCACCGCCGGACTGGCGGCCGAAGTTCGTCGACTACCTCTACCTCGGCTTCACCAACGCCACGGCCTTCAGCCCGACCGACGCCATGCCGCTCGCGCCGTGGGCCAAGATCGCGATGACGATCCAGTCGATCCTGTCGCTTGCCATCCTCGGCCTCGTGATCGCGCGGGCGGTCAACGTCTTCTCCTGATCGGGACGGCTATGGACTGACCAACCCGGTCTGGTACGCGATGACGACCAGCTGCGCACGGTCGCGGGCGCCGAGCTTCACCATCGCGTGGCTGACATGGGTACGGGCGGTCGCCGGACTCAGGAACATGGCGGCGCCGATCTCCTCGTTGCTCAACCCCTCGCCCACCAGCGCCAGCACCTCGCGCTCGCGTGGCGTCAGCACCGCCAGCCGGTCCTCGGCCGCCTGGGTGGCGATCCGGTTGGCGGTGAACTGCGCGATCAGGCGTCGGGTGATGCGTGGCGCGAGCAGCGCGTCTCCGGCGGCGACCACCCGGATGGCGTGGAGCAGCTCGGCCGGGCCGGCGTCCTTGAGCAGGAAGCCGCTCGCCCCGGCCTGCAAGGCCTCGAAGACATGCGCGTCGGTGTCGTACGTCGTGAGGATGAGTACGTGGACGTTCTCGAGTCCCGCGGCGTTCGCGATCTCGCGGGTGGCCTCGATCCCGTCCAGCTTGGGCATCCGGATGTCCATGAGCACGAGGTTGGGCCGCTGCGCTCGCGCCTGCTCGACCGCCTCGGCACCGTTGGTGGCCTCGGCGACGACGGTGATGTCGTCCTCGAGGTCGAGCAGGACCTTGAAGCCCGATCGCACCAGGCCCTCGTCGTCGGCGAGCAGCACCTTGATCGGACCGTCGCCCGCCGCCGGCTCGCTCATTGCTGGGTGACCCCGGCCGGTGCCAGCGGCAGTCGGGCACTGACCTCGAATCCGCCATCCGGCCGCGGCTGAGCGGTCAAGTCGCCACCGAGGAGCTGGCAACGCTCGCGCATGCCGAGGATCCCCCGGCCCGGCTCAGTTGTGGGGCCGGCGCCGTTGGACGCCTGGTCGGCGACACGCCCGCAGCCCTCGTCGACGACCCGAACCGTCACGGCGTCGTCCCCGTACTCGAGCTCGATCGTGACCCGGGTCGGCCCGACGTGCCGGATCACGTTCGTGAGGGACTCTTGCAGGATCCGGTAGACCGCGCTGCTCACGGCGCTCGGCAGCGCCGGCGGCGGCGAGTCCGCCTGGAGGGTGATGTCGAGTCCGGCGTCGCGGGCACTCGCGACGAGTTCGTCGGCCTGTCCCACGCCCGGGTGCGGCGTACGCCCGTCGTCGGTGTCGCGCAGCACGCCGAGCACGGCCCGCATCTCCCGCAACGCCTGGGAGCTGGTCTGCTCGATGGCGACCAGCGTCTCGCGGGCCCGCTCCGGCCGCCGGTCGAGTACGTGCGCGGTCACGCCCGCTTGGACGTTGATGATCGCGATCGAGTGAGCGACGGTGTCGTGGACCCCGCGGGCGATCCGCAGCCGCTCGGCATCGACCCGCTTGCGGGCCTCCTCCTCACGGGTCCGCTCGGCCCACTCGGCCCGCTCCTGCGCCTCGGCGGCGATGACCCGTCGCGATCGCACCGACTCGCCGAGCGCGGCGCTCATCACCGACGCACCGATCCGGAAGAACACCCATCCGATCGCCTCCCGCGGCTCCACGTCGGAGCCGGCGACCAGCCAGACGACCGTCAGGACGGCGATCCCGCCGGCCGCGATCTGCAGCGATCGGCGCCCGTCCCCGTACGCGGTGAGGGTGTAGAGGGAGACGAAGAGGCCGAGCCAGCCGGGCCCGTCGGGGAAGTCGAGGCTGTAGTACACGACGCTGGCCAGGCCTGTGACAAGGAACACCGGCACCGGCCAACGGCGGCGGCCGACGATGACCAGGCCGCTCACGATCAGCAGGACGTATCCGAGGTTGCCGAAGTCGGTCAGGGACTGAGCGCCTTCCTCCTCCGGGCGGCTCAGGGTGCCCTGGACCTGCATCACCGCGATGAAGACCGCGAGCAACGCGTCCTGTGCCAGGACGGGCAGGCGGAGCGAGTCGAGTCGGCGCGGCATACCCGGGATCATAAGGTTCCCGCGCGCGCGCCGACTCCGCTCGGGAGCGCGGTCAGCTACGTCGAGAAGCGCGGTCGACACCCGCCGATCCGCGTGGGCACTGTCGTCCGCCGTCGGAGGACGGACCCACGTCGTCGCCGCGACGATCGCTTCCGTGACCCCACCGACGGAGGCTCCCATGACCGACGTGTCCACGCTCGACCATCGCCGGAACCCACTCGCCGCGCCGCGACCGGGACCGCTCGGGCGGCTGGCCGGATTGTCCTTCCGCCGACGAGGCATGGTGCTCCTGGCCTGGCTGCTGGGGCTCGGGCTCGCCATCGGACTGTCGTCGGCGTTCGGTGGCGACCTCGCCACCGGCGCGTCGTTGCCTGGCTCGGACTCGAAGCAGGCGCAGACCCTGCTGGAGCAGCGGTTCCCCGGGCAGTCGGGTGACCAGGTGGACGTGGTCGTACGCGCCGACGACGTCACCAGCGCCGACGTACGCAGCCGAGTCGACTCGCTGCTCGATCAGCTGGCGGGGCTGCCGCACGTCGCGGAGGTCATGGACCCGTACGCCTCGAACGCCACCGTCTCGACCGACGGCCGGACGCTCGTCGCGCGGCTGTACCTCGACGTCGCCCATGCCCGCGACATGCCGGCCGGTGACATCGAGCGGCTGCAGTCGACGGCCGAGGCAGCCGAGGGCGACGGCGTCGAGATCGCGCTCGGTGGCCAGGCCATCCAGCGGGTCGACCAGCCCGAGAGCAGCAACACCGAGCTGCTCGGGTTGATCGCGGCGGCCGTGGTCCTGCTGGTCACGTTCGGATCGGTGGTGGCCGCCGGGCTGCCGCTCGCCATCGCGATCGGCGGGCTCGTGGTGAGCTCCAGCCTGGTCGGCCTGGTGGCGGCGCTGGTGGACGTACCCGACTTCGCTCCGATCATCGGCGCCATGCTGGGCATCGCGGTCGGCATCGACTACGCCCTGCTGATGGTCACCCGGTTCCGGGAGTGGCGCGCGGTCGGACTCGATCCCGAGTCGGCGACGGTGGCGACGCTCGACACGGCCGGCCGCGCCGTCCTCGTCGCGGGCAGCACGGTCATCGTGAGCATGTGCGGCCTGTTCGCGATGGGACTCGACATCATGAACGGCACCGCCGTGGTCTCGATGGTCGCGGTCCTGATCGTGATGCTCGCGGCGATCACGCTGTTCCCGGCACTGCTTGGCTTCCTGGGGCGGCGAATTGACCGGCTCCGACTCCCGGGCAGACGCCGTCGTGCGATCGCGGTGGGCGCCGATGGCCACGTCGTACCCTCGGGCGCCTGGGTGCGATGGAGTCGTCTGGTGCAGCGGCACAGCATCCTCGCCACGGTGGGAAGCGTCGCCCTGCTCGTCGCGCTGGCCGCGCCGTTCCTCGGCGTCCAGTTCGCCATCCCCGATGCGAGCAACGACCCCAAGGGCACCTCGAGCCGTCAGGCGTACGACCTGCTGGCCGAAGGCTTCGGTCCCGGCGCGAGTGCACCGCTGATGGTGGTGGCCGACGTGTCGGGCCCTGACGGTCAGGCCGTTGTCGATCGGCTGCACTCCGACCTCGGTGCCACCGCCGGAGTCGCCGAGGTGTCGCCGCCACAACTCAATCCCGAGGGCAACACCGCCCTGATCACCGTCGAGCCCACCACCGGTCCACAAGAGCCGGCGACCGAAGACCTCGTTCAGACCATTCGCGACGACGTGATCCCGGCCGCGACCGACCACACCGGCACCGAGGCGCATGTCGGCGGCGTGACCGCGTCGACGATCGACCTCAACGACTCCCTCGTCGACCGCCTGCCGTACCTCATCGGCGGCGTCGTCATCGTGTCGATGCTGCTCCTGCTCGTGGCGTTCCGCAGCATTGCGATTGCGATCAAGGCTGCCGCGATGAACCTGCTGTCCGTGGCAGCGGCCTACGGCGTACTCGCGTACTTCCTCGAAGGTGGCTGGGCCGGCCAGCTGATCGGCATCGACGAACCCACACCGATGGCCGGGTACGTCCCCGTCATCATGTTCGCACTGCTCTTCGGCTTGTCGATGGACTACGAGGTCTTCCTGATCAGCCGCATGAGCGAGACCTGGGTCCGTACGCGGGACAACAACCGCGCGATCCTCGCCGGAGTGGCTGGCACCGGCCGCGTCATAACCGCCGCTGCGACCATCATGATCGTCGTCTTCGCCGCCCTGATCGCGATCGACAACGTCACGATGAAGACCTTCGGCGTCGGCATGGTCGCGGCCATCCTGATCGATGCCACCATCATCCGGATGCTGCTCGTCCCGGCTGTCATGCAGCTGCTCGGCCGTCGCAACTGGTGGCAGCCCCGGGCGTTGGACCGCTGGGTGCCTCAGCTGCACGTCGAGGGCCGACCCGACACGTACCTCCAGCACGTCGACGACCGAGAGCCGGTGCCGACGCGATGAGGGCGCGACGGGTTCAGGCCATCAAACTCGTTTGACTCGGGGTGCCGTGTCCAGTCGGGTGCCTCCCGGTGCCGCCACGTCATCGAGTGTGGGCCGCTGGTGGGTGGAACGGTCTCGGGCCAGCCGTCGGCCTCGAGGGGGAAGTCCGGGTCATAGTTCGTCAGGTCGCCGTGGTGGAGGTCGAGCGCGGCGACCATGACCGGGTCACCTGCCCATGTCCAACGGTGGTCCCCGGCATGGAACATGACCAGGCCCCATCCTTTGGGACGTGCTGGTAACCCGAGGGCGGTCGACCAGACCTCGTCGACAATGGCCCAGCTATCAGGTGCGATTCCGATACTCACGATTCAGCTCCCTCGATGTCGTCGCGTTCCCTCGCAGACGCGACCGCGTAGCCGAAATGCCGCTCGCGCTGGTCGACTTGGGGTGTGGATGCGGAACTGTCGGCCGATGACCTAGCTGGTCGCGGCATCTCGCTCGGCCCGCTCGATCTCCGCGCTGAGGTCAGCGCTGTCGGCATCGATCTGCCGCTCGACCGTTTTCTGGGCGCGTGCGAGGTCCTTGTCGAGCTGCTCGCCGACCTTCGATTCGCCGACCACGACCAGGCCGGCCTGTCCGGCGTCGAGCAGCTCCCCGAGCTCCTTCATGTCGTCGCGCGACATCCCCCGAGCCAGATGCCCGATGACCCCACCGGTGAGCCCACCAAGGGCGGCCGCGCCGATGATCGACGGCGGGAACAGGACCCCGAGGACGGCTCCCACCCCAATCCCAGTCCAGGTCCCGTGCTGGGTCGGCTTCTCGTGCTTCTTGACGTGCACCTTGCCCTTCTCGTCCTTCGTGATCACCGCCACGTCATAGGTCCCCACCAGGTCGGCATCGTGAAGGTCGAGAAGAGTGTCGTAATCGGCCTCGGCGTCCTCAGGCGTCGCGTAGGTCGCTGCATAGATGAATACCGGCTTGTCGCTCATGGTCGCTCCCTTGTTCCAAACGAATCAGCAGGTTGCCGGCGCCAAGGCGAGGCCACACGGACTCGACGCATCATCCGAAACGGATAACCGTCCCGCACCCGGTGAAGGGAGCCGGGATAAGCCACGCCGATGACATCGCCTCGTGGCACGATGCCAACCGCCGCGTGAACCTTGGTCCTCAGGTCGACATGCCCTCTACCTTCAAGCTGAAACCGGCCGCACCGTCCAGGTAGAGACCTTCGACTCGACCCAATAGGTCGTTCGAGCCGAATACCGGTCCCCTGGCCGCAACTCAGCACATTTCAGCGCCGGCCGATTGGGTGATGCGCAACAACTCATCCGCCTGAGCGACAAAGCCGCATGCAATGGCTTGTGGTCGGGTGGATCGGGATCCAGGCGGGTGGGACCTTCGCCTCTACGGAGTTCATCGGCGTCGGCGCACGGTTGAGACCTATCCGGAGGACGACACCAATTGGGTACCTGCGGCGGGACTCAATTGAGGGTGGTGAGCCGATCCATGGCGAAACAGCCCGGTGCCCTGCGAAAGGTCCGAGAACAGCTCTCTGAGTTGCGGCGACATGCCCGCCGGCGCCAAAGGATCGCCACCCAACAGCGACACTTGGCCAACGCGGAACGCCGGGCGGAGGCTCCGATACGAGCCGACGAGGCCACCCAGCGGGCCCAGAACACCGATCGACGGGCCCGCGCGGCCACCGCCCGCCGGGATGCCCGGGCCCGCGGCGACCAGAACCCCGACGAACGCGAACGGGTCGCCGACCTGCGGGAACGCGAGGCCGACGAGCGTGAGCGGCTGGCCGACCAGCGCGACGCCGCTGCAGACGAACGAGACAGACGCGCCGACCAACGACAGCGGGCCGCAGATGCACGGGACCGCGACGCGGACCGCCGAGACCGACTGGCCGACTCCCGCGACGCAGCCGCTCACCACCGCGACCAGGCCGCACTCCGCGACCGCACCCGGCTGGTCCAACTTCGGCAACGGGTCAGCCAGATGACCACCCACTACTACCGCATGAGCACCCCCCAGACGATGGACGAGGCGATGCGCAGCCTCGGCCAGCAGGCCAACCTGTCACCGACCCGGGTACTCGGATACGCCAGCCGAAACATCCTCCGAGTCGACCACCCAGCCAGTCGGCTGCCCGATGCCGCCATCCACGACATCGACCCCAACGCCCGCCGACTCCCACAACCACCAGCCGATCCGAACTGACCTTCGCCAGACCCGCAGCCAGGCCACAGTCTTGGCGGGGGCCAACGCAGCGTCTTGGCGGGGGCGAGCGCCAGCCCCCATAGCTGGCCGGTGCCCAAACGTCCGACGTGAAACCGCTTGGTCGGCCCAGGCACGTCTCAGGCACAGACACTCGTCAGCACCGCTGGTCAGAGGCGGGATTCGGGTGTTGCAGCTGGTGGTGGCAGGTGTTGGATTCGAACCAACGAAGGCATTGCCGACGGTTTTACAGACCGCTCCCTTTGGCCGCTCGGGCAACCTGCCAGGGGTCCGAGCCGCGGTTGTCTCCCCACGGACGGAGCGCGGACACGATAGCGCAAAGGCGACACCGATTGCCCACCCGGTTATCCAGCGTAGGTCAGATGCCGGACCGCCAGGTCCAGCGTCCGCCGAGCATGGTGCCGGCGACCGGCATCGCGCGCAGCTCGTCGGCCGAGGCCGTCGTCGGGTCGCGGTCGAGAATGACGAGGTCGGCCGGGGAGTCGTCGGCGATCGGCAGACCACCGTGGACCGACGCGGCCAGGGCGGTCTCGATCGGGATGGCCTGCTCGGGGTGCCACGGCGGGCGGCCGTCACGGGACCGATCCGTGGCGGCGGCGATGGCGAGCCAGGGGTCGAGTGGTGCAACCGGGGCGTCCGAGCCGAGGGTGAAGGTGGCACCGGCGGCGAACAGGTCGGCGTACGCGAAGGCTCGGTCGGTGCGCCCGGACCAGTAGTGATCGGCCACGTCGCGGTCGTCCATCGCGTGCTCTGGCTGCACGCTGGCCGTGACGCCCAACCCTGCGAACCGCGTCAGGTCCGACCGGCACAGCAGCTGGGCGTGCTCGATCGAGCCGCGGGCGCCGACCGTCTCGAAGGCGTCGAGGGCGAGCGTGTTGGCGCGGTCGCCGATGGCATGGATCGCGGGGACGATGCCGTTCGACCAGGCTTGGCGCATCAGCGGGACGAGCTCGTCCGGCGGGACGCAGAGGTCGCCGTGGGCCTGGTCGCCGTCGAGACCTGGATACGGATCGACGCAGTAGGCGGTACGTGTGTTGAGGGCGCCGTCGGTCAGCACCTTCAGCGGACCCATCGTGACCAGCCCACCCGTGTCGGGCATGACGTCGCCGGTGCGCAGGCCGCGATCGATGGCGGACTCGAGCAGCGGCGCGTAGACCCCGCACGAGACCCGAAGGGAGTCGACGCCGTCAGCCGCCCGCCGTACCCATGCGTCGAGCGACCACGGCGCCTCCAGGTCGACGATGCCGACCACACCACGCGACGCCGCGGCCCGGGCGGCTTCGGCGACCCAGCCCTCGAGTACGTCCGGCGGCACGGCCCGCGACTCGGTCAGCACCGGGAACCACTCGGTCTCGCGAAACAGGCCGGTCGGATGGTCGGACACCCCATAGCGCCGGGCGGCCGCCGAGTTCACCCAACCGCAATGCCGATCGCCACTGGCGAGTACGACCGGGATCGCCGGTGCGACGGCGTCGAGCAGGTCGCGATGCGGCGCGTCCGGCCAGAGTCCGTCGCGGAAGCCGAATCCCTCCAGGGTCAGGCCGGACGCCGGCGGATCCGAGCGCACTCGCTCGCCGACCAGCCGAGCCACCTCGGCCGCCGACTCGGCGCGGGACAGATCGAGCCGCCCACGCGACAGGGCCCACTGCTCGAAGTGCACGTGCCGGTCCCACAGGCCCGCGAGCACCCACCGCCCGGCCAGATCGACCATCTCGTCGACGGCAGAAGCAGAGTCGACCGCGACGACGGTGCAGCGGCCGGCGCGGATGACGATGTCGCGGACCTCGCCGGTCGGCACGAGCCGCGCCGACCGCAGTCGCAGGGTGGATGAGCCGTCCATCGGCCAGACCCTAAACGGTCAGGTCAGACTGCCGCCGCTCAGCCGGAGGGTCTGGCCGTAGTCGGGGTCGGTGAGCGCCGGCCGATCGAACCGGAACGGCGCGATCGGATGGGCTGTCTCGCCGCTGGTGGCGAGCTCAGCGAGGATCCTGCCGATCAGGCTGGCGAACTTGGCGGCGTGGCCGGCGCCCGCCGTGACCAGCAGCCGCGGCTCGTCAGGGACCGGGCCGATCAGGAGCTCGCGATCGGACGGGCTGTCGTAGACGCAAGCCTTCGAGTAACGCTCGCGTCCGGCCGCGCGCGGCAGCCGCTCCCGAAGGAACTCGAGCAGCTCCGCGGTCTGCCCGGGATCCGGATTCCACGACCGGGTCTCCTGCGTCACGAACCGGCCGGCCATGTCGCGGGCCGCCTTGACCGCTCCGTCGGCGTCGGCCGGGAAGCCGTAGAACACCTGCTCCGCATGCCAGATCCACACCGGCCACCGGTCCGAGGCGAACCGCTCGGGCTGGTCGACGTCGAAGTACGTGCCCTGCTCCTGGCTCAGGATCAGCGGCAGGTCGACACCGGCGGTCGCGAGCAGCGGCGGGCTCCATGCTCCGGCGCAGACGAGGACCGTGTCGGCGCGGTAGGTCTGCCCGTCGGTGTGAACGGCGACGTCGTCGGCGCCCGGCTCGAGGGCGAGCACCGGCGTACGGTCGCGGAACGTCACGCCACCGGCGCGGGCGAGCCCGGCATGCGCAGCGTTGGCGCGAGCGAGATCGAGGACACCGGCCTCGGGATGGAACAGGCCGACGGCGTCGGGCGGCAACTGCCACTCGGGCCAGCGCCGGAGGATGTCGGCCCTGGTGAGCTCCTCGTACGGCAGGCCGACGTCGCCCATCGACCGGCCGAAGACCGCCAGCTCGTCGGCGCCGAGCGTGCCATTGACGGCGAGATTGAGGCAGCCCGGCAGAGTCAGCAGCGACTCGCCGGCCGCCTGCTCCACGTGTCGCCAGGTCTCGTACATGGCCGGCGTGAGCACCGTGTAGTCGGTCGAGTGGTAGCAGTGCCGGATGATCCGGCAGTGGTCCTCCGAAGCTCCCCTAGGATGGCCGAGCTCGTACTGCTCCAGCACGAGGACGTCACCGTCGCCGAGCCGGCTCAGCCAATACGCGGCGGCGGTGCCGAGTCCACCGGCGCCGATGACGATCTGGTCGTAGCGGGTCGACGATGTCGATGCCATGGTCACCGAACCCTAGGACTCGGAGCGGGTCTTGACGCCGTCGGCCTCCATCTGAAGGTAGGTCCGGATCCGGCTGCCCAGGAGCCGCCCGAACAGCCCGGACATCGGGCCGGTCATCTCGAACGTCAGCCGGGCGGTGACGCCGCCGGCGGCCGGCTCCACCTCGTGACTCGCGACCATCGTCATGCCGGCCGTCCGGGCGACCCACACGAACGAGCGAGCCGGCTCGGCCTCGGTCACCTCCCAGACCGCCGCGCGCAGCTTCGGTTGCTTGACCCGGACCCGGCTGCCGATGCCGAACTCGCCGTCGTCCAGCCGGCGGACCGACTCCATCGACTCGGTCCACTCCGGCCACCGCTCGACGTCGATCCAGGTCGACCAGATCCGGTCCGGATCCGCCGCGATGTCGACGGTCGTCTCGTACTCCATCTGTCCCTCCACTCCCAGCACCCACCCCCGACGCTCCCCGCCAAGTACGCGGACCGGAGCCGAAGGTACACCGAGAGCGCCGCCCTGCCTACGCTGTCACGTCGCGTCGGCTGATGCTCACCGAGGCGATCCCGGCGGCAACGGCGACGTAGACCGCGACCGTGAGGAAGGCGCGAGTCGCGTCGACGTCGGGCGTCCCGCCGGCGATGAAGGCTTCCAGCAGCAGTCCCGGGAATACCTGACTCGCCGGATCCCAGGCGTCCTGCAGCAGGTGCTCGAACGGGCCGGCCCAGGCGATACCCACCGCGAGCGCGACCGGCACCGAGCGGGTCAGGACCGCGAGCAGCATGCCGAGGATGGCGTAGCCGGTCACCCAGAACAGCACCGCGCCGTAGTCGGCGATCCCGGCGGTCAATCCGCCCAGGCTCATCCACGCGCTGGTGTCGATGTTCTGCGAGGGCGCGATCAGCCGCGCTGCGATCCAGGTGAGCACGAGCGTCACGGCGAGGACGACGCCGGAGTACGCGAGCAGCGCGGCCATCTTGCCGGCCAGCAGCCGGATCCGGGCCGGCTGCCGCAGGACCATGGTCCGGAAGGTGCCGCGGCCGAACTCGATCGCGACCGCGCCGACGAACACCACGAACATGAAGAACCCGGCGAACGACGCGGCGCGGCGGAACACCTCGGTGCCGCCGCCGGCGTCGGCCAGCGACTCGAGCGTCAGGTCCTGTCCGGTCGATCCGGGCCCGGCCGGATCGGCGCCGAGCAGCACGATCGCCGCTCCGCCGACCGCCACGACGACGACGGCCAAAGCGGTCAGGAGTAGCACTCGGTGGCGAAGCAGCTTGACCAGCTCGCCACGAAAAGCGCGGATCATCGGTCTCCTCCTTGGACGGTCGCGAGGTAGTGCGATTCGAGAGTCGGGCGCTGCAGGTGCAGCTCGGCGAGGACGATGCCCGCGTCGATGGCCTCCCGGTTGAGGGCGACCGCGGCCGCTCGGGGATCGTCGTGATCGAGGTGGACGGTCAGCTCCGCCTGTTGCCGGACGGCGTCGAATCCCGCCGTACGCACCAGGGCGGCGAGCCGGTCGAGATCGTCCGACCGCTCCGGCGCCAGCGAGAGCACCGGCGTCACCTCGGCGAGGAATCCCTCGGACGGTCCCTGGTAGCGCATCGCGCCGTGGTCGATGACGATCAGCCAGTCGCAGACCTGCTCGACCTCGCTGAGCAGATGTGACGACACAAGGACGGTCCGGTCGTCGTGGGAGATCTCCGCGATCAGGTCGCGCATCTCGTTGATGCCGGCCGGATCGAGCCCGTTGGTCGGCTCGTCGAGCACGAGCAGCTGCGGCTCGCCGATCAGCGCGGCCGCGATTCCGAGGCGCTGCTTCATGCCGAGGGAGTACTCCCCGAACCGGTCCCGGCCGCGTCCGGACAGCCGGACGAGATCGAGCAACGCCGGGATCTGGCCAGGATCGTGGCCGCCGAGCTCGGCAACGACCCGGAGGTTCTCGATGCCGGTCAGGCCGGGCCAGAACGCCGGCCCCTCGACGAGCGCACCGACCCGATCGAGGTAGGCGCTCGGCTGGCTCAGCGGATACTCGAGGACGGTCCCGGTTCCCGAGGTCGGTCGCACCAGGCCGAGCAGCATCGCCATGGTGGTGGTCTTGCCGGCGCCGTTCGGGCCGATGAAGCCCGCGACGACACCACGTGGAATCTCCAGGCTCAGGCCGTCGACCGCGACCTGGGAGCCGTAGCGCTTGGTCAGACCCTCGACGGCGACGACGGGCGGGCGGTCGTCGACTGCGTGTATGGCTGTCATGAGATCCACCATCACGTCGCCGACCGCGTACGTCGTCCGGCGACGGCGGTATCTCCACGTACCCCAACGGGCGTACGAGCCAGGCTTCTACACTGGCTGCCGCACCAGCTACTCGATCGCAGAAGGAGACGCCCCATGGCCGGCGACTCGTCGTTCGACATCGTGAGCAAGGTCGACCGGCAAGAGGTCGACAACGCGCTCAACCAGACCGCCCGCGAGATCTCGCAGCGGTTCGACTTCAAGAACACCGGCGCGTCGATCCAGTGGCAGGGCGAGGACGGCGTCGAGATGAGCGCGAACGCCGAGGACCGGACGCTCGCGATCCTCGACGTGTTCAAGAGCAAGCTGATCAAGCGCGGCATCTCGCTCAAGGCCCTGGGCACCGGCGACCCCCGACCGTCCGGCCGTGAGGTCAAGATCGCCGCCAGCATCAAGCAGGGCATCGCCCAAGACCAGGCCAAGCAGGTCAGCAAGCTGATCCGCGACGAGGGACCCAAGGGCGTCAAGGTCCAGATCCAGGGCGACGAGCTCCGCGTCTCGTCGAAGAAGAAGGACGACCTGCAGCAGGTCATCGCGCTGGTCAAGGAGGCCGACCTCGACTTCGCGGTGCAGTTCGTCAACTATCGGTAACTCGTTGAGCGTGATCGTCGGTGTCGAGTGACCGAGCGCTTGGACCGCCGCCCTGGCAATCCCACTCATCCCGCGCCGTCGGGGCGGCGGTCGGGGGACCTCCGAGCGCCGCTAGCAGTCGTCCTGTCGCCAGCCAAGCTGCTCGTAGACCCACGGTTGGGCCGTCTGGTCCAGGGCGGCGACCGGATAGGTGTAGGTGGCCTGGGCCATGTCGCCATCCACCTCTACCTCGAGCGAGCGGATCGGAGTCGGGCCGTAGGTCTCACGGGCAGCCGCGACCATGAGCGCGAACTCGTCTCGGCTGAGCCGGTCCTGGCAGCGAGCCGACAACAGCGCGTATGCGGCTTCGGCGTCGCCGCCAAGATACGCCTCGCTATAGTCCTCCACCGCGGCCCGGAGAGCGACATCAGCAGTACGGAAGCGACCGCCCACGCCCCCGTCGCCATCGGCGGCCCATCGCAGGGTCGCGGCGACCGCGACCAGGAGGGCGACAGCCGCGAACGCGGCCACGGCTTGCTTCATCGTCAGAAGTGTCTCGCTCAGTGCTGAGCGACGGCAAGGGCACTGCTCGGCCAGCTCCCGGCGGCCACCGTGACGGACTACGCGACAATAAAGAAGCGACCCCGTGTGCGCTGCGGGGGTCGTCAACTGCTCAACGCGTTAAGCAGTTTCAGCGGCGTCGGCCGAACCTCCAACTCAGCCCGCGGCCGAGCCCAACAGGCGCAGTTCGTCAACTATCGCTGACCGGCGGCCCTCCGGGTTAGGCTGTTGCTGGCCTTGCTACGAGCTCCCGCCCGCATCGCTTCGCGGCACGGCGCAGAAGTCGCGAGCGAGGAGCTGATGTGCCGCCATCCCATTCCACCGACCTCGATTCACCGCCCGCGATCGACCAGGTGCATGTGATCGGTGCCGGTCCGGTCGGACTCCTGATGACGGCGCTGCTCCAGCCGCTCGAGGGGGTGTCGGTCCAGCTGTACGAGAAGCGCGACGAGTACACGCGAACGCGGATGGTGCAGCTCGCGCCGTACCTCGTCGCCGACACCGTCGAGGCCTACCAGGCCGACTCGATCGATGCGGACGGCATCGCGGCGCTCTTCGATCCGCGGGAGCTCGAGGACGGCATCGCGTTCCGCAAGTCGCTCCCGACCGACCTCACCACGCTGCTTCGCGACTGGGAGCTGGGCTTCTGCCCGCTCAACCAGATCGAGCAGGCGGTCAGCGATCTGATCGACGAACGCACATCGCATCCGGTGCGGCGCATCAACGGTGTCGTCACCGAAGCCGATGCGATCGAGATGCTCAAGCCCGGAAGCCTCGTGGTCGACTGCACGGGCAGACGGTCACTGCTTCGCGATCGCCTGTCGACGAGCGACGACTACCAGGACGACGAGCCGAACACCCTCAAGGTCCGGCTCGAGTACGCGCTCGTCATCACGTTCCTCTACGGCCAGTCCTACGACTGCAACGAGTACTGCAAGTACTACAAGAACGCCGAGAACACGAAGTACAAGTTCATCCCGATGGTGCACCGGACCCACTACGACGGCAGCGTCAGCCACGTGACCGGGATCGTCACCATCACCCAGGAGGAGTACGAGGCGATGCCGTCGCGGTTCGACGGCGAGTGGCTGCGCGCCAACTTCCCGGGCGTCGCCGATTCGATGGAGACCTTCATCGACAAGATCCGGCAGGAGACCAACGGCGAGATCATCGGCGACTTCGACATCGTCCGCATCCCGCTCGACCTCTATCGGGCCCGCAACGCGACCAACCGGGAGTGGCTGCGATTTCGCCAGAACGGCCAGCCGCTCGCCGGCTCGCCTGTGTTCCTCGCCGGCGACTCCGCGATCGGCTCGCCGTACTTCCAGTCGATCTCGCTGGGCTTCGAGTGCGCGACGAACCTGGCCGGGCTCATCACGCAGCGCGACCTCCCGCTCCGCGATCTGCTCGACCGCTATGAGCTGTACATGTACAAGCAGTGGCTCCGGGTCTACATGCGCAGCAAGATGATCAAGCACAACAAGGACCTCTTCGAGACCCTCGACGACCCGTACGCCACGTTGGAGAAGCTCCACATCTACTAGGCCGCCGAGACGGGACCAAAGTCCCACAAACAGCAGGACCTTCTTGAGTAGTAAGCATTCCGGCCGATTCATAAGGTTCTCGGCGTAACGACCGACACGACTCGTGCTCTGGTCGAGCAGGCGGTAGCCCGAACGCCTGGCCCACCCGATCCGCCCCGCCTGATCCGCGGGTGGCTTCGGCTGTGCCCGGCCCGACGGCGGTCGGCCTCGCCCGAGCACCGGCCAGTACAGGAAGGATCACGACTCACATGCACAAGACGATCTCGGGGGCCGCCACCGCAGCGGTGCTCGGCATGGTGACGTTGCTGGCGCCGACCAGCGCGTCCGCCGACGGAACCGTCACGATCACGCCGAGCAGCAACCTGCTCAACATCGACGACACCCGCACCACCGGGCACGTGGACTTCAACGACCACAGCCTCCGCGTGTGGACCGAGGGTGCGACCAGCACCGACAAGGCGGCCGGCTACTTCCCGGTCGAGATGCCGCTGGCCGAGGTCGGCGACCCGACCATGGTCTGGCGGTTCAACGACGCAACGCTGCCGGCGGTCCCGGGCCAGCAGATCGTGTTCGACGCCGACAACATCGTCAGCAACGACAACGACTACAACGTCCTGGTCGGCGAGCCGGTCTACAACGGCAACTGGTGGCTGACCAGCGGCTCGTCGAAGACGGCGAAGGACGCCGACCCGTCCGGCGCCGAGAACGGCGGCAACGGCTCAGAGTGGTTCGGCTCGCTCGACGAGTGGCGCGCGGCGCTGCCGGACGCGCAGGTCCTGGCCGGCGGCTTCTCGCTCGGTAGCGGTGTGCACGGCGACGGCACGCTGGTCTCGATGACCTACGGCACCACGACGTACGAGTTCGCCAAGGACACGATGGTCGAGCCGCGGTTCATCCACAGCGCGTCGAAGACCTGCGGCGCGGTCAGCACCAACGTCCGGGTGACCGACATCCCCGACGGCGCGATCGCCACGCCGGAGTTCTACGACTTCAAGGTGACGGTGACCAACCGCAAGACCGGCGACACCGTGACGCCGGACAACGGACGGCTCCGCCCAGGCCAGTCGAGCTCGTTCGTTCGCTCGTTCGGTGAGAACTCGGGTCCGCGCGACGTGCGGATCTTCAAGAACGGCGAGCAGGTCCGGATCGTCCGCGTGGCGACCGACTGCCGCTGACCCCAGCGGTCGCCCTGACCAGCCGGCACCGGAGTGCGAGCCTCCGGCAGGGCACCAACGACCGAGGCCTCCAGGTCAGGTCACCAGCAGCCGCATGACGAGCTCCGGCCACAGCGAGGTGAGTACGAGTGCGGCCAGCGTGAGTCCGAGCGCCGCTCGTACCCAGGCCTCACCGCTGCCGATCGACGCCACCGGACCTCGTTTGCCGCTGGGCACCGGCGCGACCACCACGGCCAGGAACCGCAGGTAGTAGGCGAGACCGATCATCACGTTGACCGCCATCACGACCGCCAGGGCGCCGTCGCCGTAGAAGATGACCGGCCGCAGCGCGACGTACTTCGCCAGCAGGCCGATGATCGCCGGTGGGAAGCCGGCCAGGGCGAGCAGGCCGCCGACCAGCGTCAGGCCGGCCAGCCGGTCGGTGCGCAGCAGCCCGCGGAAGGCCTCGATGTCGGTCCGCCCGAGCCGGGCCTTGACATGGGCGACGACGGCGAACGCCGCCAGGTTCGCGACCGCGTAGATCCCAAGGTAGCGGACCGCCGCCTGCAGCCCGTCGTCGGCCGACCCCGAGTCGCCGGCCAGCAACGCCACCATCGGCGCCACCACGAACCCGGCCTGCGCCACCGACGACCAGGCGAGCAGCCCGACCGCGTCGGTCTGGCGCAGCGCGGCAATGTTGCCCACCGTCATCGTCAGGCCGGCGATGACCGCGACCAGCGGACTCCACAGGTCGACCATCGGCCCGAACGGCCCGCTCAGCACCAGCAACAGGCCGGCGATCCCGGCGGTCTTCGAGACGACCGAGAGGTAGGCCGCGACCGGGACTGGCGCTCCGGCGTAGGTGTCGGGCACCCACATGTGGAACGGCACGGCGCCGATCTTGAAGACCAGGCCGGCCAAGGTGAGGACCACGCCGGCGCGCAACACCGACGCCGGCTCCACCCCGTTCTGGACCTGGACCCGGATGGCGTCGAAGAAGACGCTTCGCGTGACGCCGTAGATCAGCGACACGCCCATCAGCGTGATCGCGGTGGCGGTCACCGACGCCAGGAAGAACGTCCACGCCGACCGCGCGGCGTATCGATCACCCCGCCGCAGCGCCACCAACGCGATCGACGGAAGCGATACCAGCTCGAGCGAGACCACCAGCGACACCAGGTCACGGGACGCCGCCAGGGTGAGTGCACCGCCGACCGAGCTCAGCAGCAGGAAGTGGAACTCGCCGGGCGGCATCGCGACGTCGTCGGCGTGCACGGCTGCCATCAGGACGACCAGCGCGGCGCCCGCGAGGATGATCCACCACAGCGCGATCGTGGTGTCGTCGACGACGAAACTGCACTGCACCGGATTCTCCAGCGCCTCCTGGCCGGTCAGCTGGGTGCACATGGTCGCGCGGTCGCCACCGCTCAGTCCCCCGGCCGCCACCGCGGCGCCCACGAGGGCGACCAGGCTGACGGCCGTGCCCAGCGTCCACGACCGGACACCGGCGAACGCGTCGCCGAGCAGGAGCACGACGCCGGCCACCCCGACGATGATGGTTGGCCCGAGCGTCAGCCAGTCGAATCCCGCGAGGCTCATCGGACGCCTCCGATGATCCACGGCACCGCCTGTGCGATCGGCACGCTCAGCAGACCCGGGATCAGGCCGAGCGCGACGATGCTCACCGCCAGGACCCCCGTGACCACCCGCTCCTCCCGATCCAGATCTGCGTCGGGATCGGCCTCGGGCTCCTCCTCAGCCACGCGCAGTTGATCAGTCACTTGGGCTCCGACGATCCGCTGCCTGGCGACCAGGGATCCGACGCGAGTAGGCGGATCGTCGTGGCCCAAGTGACGGATCAACTCGGCCGGCGCCGGTCTGGGCGCGCCCTGCAGGAGCCTGCGGATCAGGCCGGAGAAGTAGGCGGTGGTGAGCACGATGCCCAGCGCGGCGATGCCGAGCAGGGTCCAGGCGCCGGCGTCGTTCATCGTCGGGCCGGTCTCGTACGCAGCGCGCAGCGCGAGCATCTCGCCCCAGAAACCGGCCAGGCCCGGGACGCCCATGCTCGCGATACAGCCGAACGCGAAAGCCACTGCCAGCCACGGCGTACGGGCATAGAGACCGGACCCCAGAGCGCGGAGATCGCTGCTGCCGTGGCGCTCCTTGAGCCAGCCGGCGAGGAAGAACAGCAGCCCGGTGATCAGGCCGTGAGCGACGCTGATGAACACCGCGGCCGCCAGGCCGGACGCGGTCAGCGTGCCGATGGCCAACGCGACGAAGCCCATGTGGCCGACGCTGGAGTACGCGATCAGCCGCTTCAGGTCGGTCTGCCGCAGACACGCGAGCGAGCCGTAGACGATGCCCACGACACCGAAGGCGGCCAGCCACGGACCGATCTCCTCCGACGGCACCGGCAGGATCCCGATCAGGATCCGGATGTAGCCGTACGTCCCGAGCTTCAGGAACACCCCGGCAAGCAGCACCGAGCCGACGGTCGGTGCCTTCGCGTGGGCGTCTGGCAGCCAGATGTGCAGCGGCCAGATCGGTGTCTTGACCGCAAGACCGAGCGCGATCGCCACTGCCAACAGGGTGTTGAGGGTGCCGGTGAGGGACGGCGCCTGCAGCGTGAGTGTGTCGATCTGCAGGGTGCCGACCTGCCAGGCGATGCCGATGAACCCGACGAACATCAGCGCCGAGCCGAGGACGGTGAAGAGCAGGAAGCGGGTCGCCGCCCGCCGCCGTCCGGCCGGATCGTGGGGGTCGCCCCACCCGGCGATCACGAACCACATCGGCACCAGGGCGAGCTCGAAGAAGATGAAGAACAGCACCAGGTCGAGGGCGGTGAAGACGCCGAGCGACGCGGACTCGATGACCAGGACGAGCATGATCAGGATCCGGCGGTCGGGCAACGCCGACTCGTCGTTCGCCGGCTGTCGCGCCAATGACAGGCAGCACAGCCCGGACAGGACGGCCGTGAGCAGGACGAGGCAGTAGGAGATGCCGTCCATCCCGAGGTGCCAATGGATCTGGAGGGCCGGCACCCACTCGTAGTCGACCTCACCGGCGTGGACCGTCGTCGCGCCGCGGGACACCCAGACCAGCCAGGCCGCCACCAGCGACAGCGCGGACGCTCCGGCGCCGATCCGCGCCGCGTGGATGGGCGTCCAGTGCCGGCCCTGCCACCAGATCAGCAGCGCGGCGAACGCCGGGGCGATGACGATCAGTGTCAGCAGGTTCATCCGGCCGACACCCCCGCGAGTACGGCTGCCAACGCGACGCCGAGGACCGCGACCGTGACGTAGGTCTGGACGTTGTGGTTCTGCGCCCATCGCAGCAGTCGGGACGCTGTCATCGCGCCCGAGGACGCACCGCGTACGTAGGCGTCGACGACGTCGCGGTCGGTCCGCAGCACCAGGTCGGCGGCACGCAACGTCGGCCGGACCGCGATCCGGTCGTACGCGGCGTCGATGCCGAACTCCCGGGCCAGCATGGGTCGCAGCGGACCGAGTCTGGTCGCCGGATCGCCGGTGCGACTGAGCAGCCAGGTCAGACCAGCCACGACGACCAGGATCACGGTGCTCGTCACGGCGATCCAGGCATGCACCGGCTCAGCTTCGGCCCCGCCGAGCCAGCCGGGCTCGAGGACGGCGACGCCCAGGAACACGGTCGCGACCGTCAACGCCACCATCGGCCACCGCATCAGCGCCGGTGCCTCGTACGCCTCGGCGCTGCCACGCCGCTCACCGGCGAACACCAGCAGCCAGGCCCGGGTCGCATACGCCGCGGTCAACGCAGCCGTGACGAGGGCCGCGGCCACGATCAGCTGGTCCAGCCAGACCGGGGCCGGGCCAACGCCGCTCTGACTCGCGTCGTAGGCCGCTCCGATGATCGCGTCCTTGGTGAAGAACCCCGACAGGGGCACCAGGCCGACCAGCGCGGCCAGCCCCACCGTGGTGGTCCAGAACGTCCACGGCATCGCCCGCCGCAGACCGCCCATGTCGGCGAACGCCGTCGATCCCACGGCCTGGGCCACCGCACCGGCGGCCAGGAACAGCAGGGCCTTGAAGGCGCCGTGCGCGATCAGGTGGCTGATCGCCGCGACCACACTGCCGACCGACAATGCCGCGAACATGTAGGCGAGCTGACTCACCGTGGACCAGGCGAGCACCCGCTTGAGATCGTTCTGGGCGAGTGCGAATGCGGCCGCGATCAGCATCGTGACGACGGCGATCAGGCCGACTGCGATCGTGGCGGTCCGGCTCTCGGCGAACAGCGGATGCATCCGGGCGACCAGATAGACCCCGGCGGCCACCATCGTCGCCGAGTGGATCAGCGCGCTGACCGGCGCCGGACCGGGCATCGCGTCCGGCAGCCAGGTGTGCAACGGGACCTGCGCCGACTTGCCGACGGCCGCGAGCAGGATCAGCAGGGCGGTCACGGTGATCGTCGTCGAGGACAGCTCGCCGGCCGCGGTCGCATCGAGGATGTCGCTGATCCGATAGCTGCCGGTCGCCTGGCCCAGCACGATGATCGCGATCAGCAGCCCGATGTCGGCCGTCCGCGTCATCAGGAAGGCCTTGGCCGCGCCGTCCCGCGCGTCGGCCCGCTCCGAGTAGTGCGCGATCAGCAGGTAGGAGCAGACGCCCATCATCTCCCAGCCGATGAGCAGCACGAACAGGTCGTCGGCCACCACCACGGCGGCCATCGATGCCGAGAACAGCGAGACGATCGCGGCGTACGCGCGATAGCGCTCGTCCTCGGCGAGATAGGCGACGGAGTAGATCTGGACGAGCAGGGCGACGGTCGCAGCCAGCAGCAGGAGCGCAGCCGACATGGAGTCGGCTCGCAGCGCGAAGGACAGGGCCGGCGCCGTCAGGTTGCCCCAGGCGTGCCCCCACGATCCGCCGACCGGCGCCGCCTCGCCGAGTCGCGGTGCGGCGACGACGACGGTCACGATCCAGGTGATCGCGGCGCCCCCGACGGCGACCAGTGCGACGCGTACCCGATCGGTCATCGCCGCACCGACCAGCGCCGCCAGCAGCGGCAGCCCGACGACCAGCACCAGCCCGATCACTGCGGCTCCCGTTCCTTGACGGTGGGCAAATCCCAAGACACGCCGGCGTTTCTCGGGATGTGGCTACCCTCAGCGGGAGGTGGCGGGTCGCCGCCGAGCCGGTCGACGTCGATGTGGCCGTAGGTACGGAACAGGCGCAGCACGATCGCGAGGCCGAGCCCGATCTCAGCCGCGGCCAGCGCGATGATGAACAGGGTGAACACCTGACCCGACACGAGCACGTCGCGGAACCACACGTCGAACGCGACCAGGTTGAGATTGGCGGCGTTGAGCATCAGCTCGACACCCATGAGCGCGAGCACCGCGTTGCGGCGTGCAAGTACGCCGTAGACCCCGATACCGAAGAGCGCCGAACTCAACAGCAGCGGCCAGACGAGGGGCATCAGCCGCTCCCCTCGGGCGGACCCGAGCGTGCGGTCGCGGACTCGTCGACGGGTTCGTCGGGACTGCGCCGGGACAGCACGATGGCGCCGACCAGCGCGGTCAGCAGCACGACGCTGACGACCTCGAACCCAAGCACCCAGTGCCGGAAGATCGCGTCGCCCAACGGCTGCGCGGCGCCGTGCGGCTCGTCGGAGACGTCGATCCGCTCGCCGCGGAACCCGTCGACGAGCAGCACGCCGAGCACAGCGGTCGTCGCGACACCGGCGACGAGCGCGACCGGGCGGTTGCGGGTGCTGGTCGCGGAGTCCGCACCGGTCGGCGCCCGGGTCAGCATCAGGGCGAAGAGCAGCAGCACCACGACCGCGCCGACGTAGATCAGCACCTGCACCCAGGCGACGAACTCCGCGGTCAGCAGCAGGTAGCAGCCGGCCAGCGAGCCGAGCGTGACGACCAGCCAGAGCGCGGCGTGGACGAGATGGTCGGTCGTGACGACCAGGACGCCGGAGCCGATCGCGAGCACCGACAACAGCCAGAACAGCACCTCGACCGTGCTCACGTCTCCTCCCCCGCCGAGTCGTCACGCCGGGCGGCCCGCTCGGCCGCCTTCCTCGCGGCCGCGATCTCCTTCGGCTCCTCACCGCCGGGATCGATCGCGGGCGGCGGTTGCACGGTCCACATCCAGTCGCGCAGCCGATCCCGCTCGTGGGTCAGCTCGAGGATGTCGTACTCGGCGTACTCGAACTCCGGCGTCCAGTGCAACGCGTCGAACGGGCAGGCCTCGATGCAGATGCTGCAGTACATGCACAGCGAGAAGTCGATCGCGAACCGGTCGAGCACGTTGTGGCTGCGCTCGCGGCCCCCCTCGACCTGCGGCGGCGTGACCTCCTTGTGGGAGTCGATGTAGATGCACCACACCGGGCACTCGCGGGCGCACAGCATGCAGACCGTGCAGTTCTCCTCCTGCAGCGCAATCACGCCACGCGACCGGGGTGGCAGCTCCGGCTTCGCATCGGGGTACTGCGACGTGACCGACCGGCGCATCAGGTTGCGGGCGGTGACCTTCAGTCCATGCAGCAGACCGCGTCCGAAGGGGCTCATGCGATCTTCACCGCCACGACGGTCGTCAGGGCCAACTGCAACAGCACCACGGGTACGAGGACCTTCCAGGCCAGAGCGTTCAGCTGATCCTCTCGCAACCGCGGGAACGCCACGCGCACCCAGATCACGGCGAAGGCGACCGCGCCGGTCTTGAGCAGCGTCCACAGCCAACCGAGCTGGTCCGACGCCGGGCCGTGCCAGCCGCCGAGGAACAGCACAGCCGTCAGCGCCGAGAGCACGACGATCCCGGCGTACTCGGCGAGCAGGAACATCGCGAACCGGATCCCGCCGTACTCGGTGTAAGGGCCGAAGACCAGCTCCGAGTCGGCCACCGGCATGTCGAACGGCGGCCGCTGCAGCTCGGCCAGCCCGGCCACGAAGAACACCACCAGGCCCGGCAGCTGCCACAGCAGCCACCACGGCTCCCACGCCTCGACGATGCCCGGGAGCGACAGGGTGCCGGCCGCCATCGCGACACTCGAAGCGGCCAGGACGAACGGCAGCTCGTACGACATCAGCTGCACGGCCACCCGCATGCCGCCGAGCAGGCTGAACTTGTTGGCGCTGGCCCAGCCGCCCATCAGGGTGCCGAGGACGCCGACGCTGGTGACCGCGAGGACGAAGAACAGGCCGATGTCGAGGTCCTGGCCGACCAGGCCCGGGCCGAGCGGGATCGCGACCATCGCGACCAGGTACGGCACCAGCGCCACGCCGGGGGCGATCGCGAAGACCGTACGATCGGCCGCTGCCGGTGCGACGTCCTCCTTCTGCACGAATTTCACCCCGTCGGCGACCAGCTGCGCCCAGCCGTGGAAGCGGCCGGCGTACATCGGACCGACCCGCGCTTGCATGTGCGCCATCGCCTTGTGCTCGGTCTGGCCGACGAGCAGCGGCAGCAGCAGGAACGCCGCGAGCACGGCGGCGCAGCGCAGCGCGACCTCGAACGCGTCAGCCATCGCCGCCCTCCTCCGAGTTGTCAGCCCCTCTTTGCCCCCCAGGGCCAGGTGGGGCTGACCCCTCCGGATCGCGCGGCCCCCACTCGTCCGGGTCCGGGACACCGGGCGGTGCGATCCGGCGACGCGACGGTGCCTTGTCGGCGTCGGACTCGCCCGGCTCCTTCGCGCCCGGCCACGCCTTCACCACGCGGGACACGAGTACGAAGTCCTTGCGAAGCGGATGGCCCTCGAAGCCGTCGGGCAGCAGCAGCGGCTCGGTCGCGCCGCCGACGAAGTCGATGCCGAACATCTCGTGCGTCTCACGCTCGTGCCAGGTCGCCCCCGGGTAGACCTCCTGGAGCGAATGGACCCGCGCCTGCTCCCGCGGCAGCAAGGTGCGCAGCAGCAGGTGGTCGAAGGTCCGCTCGCCCGACGCCGCCCGGCTCAGCTTGGCCAGATGGCACACCAGCCGGAAGCCCTCGTCGAGCTCGTCCACGGCGCTGAGCCAGTCGAAGTACTTGCAGCCGGCGCCGTCGCGCAACGCGGTGGCGCTCGGGACCCAGCGATGCGGCGCGACGTCGAGCGTCAGCGGCTCGAAGGCGTCGATCACGTCCGGCGGATCGCCGGCCGAGGCAGTCGTCACGGCGTCGACCGCGCGCTCGGTCCAGGTCATGTCGACTCCGGCGGCGTCGGCGTCGGCGTCGACTCCCGCGGCAGCGGCGCGGCCAGGGTCGGCCCGGTCAGCGACTCCACGCTGCGCGGCGTCGCGTACCGCTCGGCCATCGACTCACCCGCGATCTTCTCCTGCAGCTTGACGATGCCCTGCAGCAGCGCCTCGGGACGCGGCGGGCAGCCCGGGACGTAGACATCGACCGGGATGACCTGGTCGACGCCCTTCGTCACGCAGTAGGAGTCCCAGTACGGCCCGCCACAGTTGGCGCACGAGCCGAACGAGATGACGTACTTCGGCTCCGGCATCTGCTCGTAGAGCCGCTTGATCGCCGGCGCCATCTTGTCGGTCACGGTGCCGGACACGACCATCAGGTCTGCCTGCCGCGGCCCCGGCGCGAACGGGATCACACCGAGCCGGATGAAGTCGTGCCGGGCCATCGAGGTCGCGATGAACTCGATCGCGCAGCAGGCCAGGCCGAAGTTGAAGACCCACAGGGAGTAGCGCCGGCCCCAGTTGAGCAGGAAGCGGACCGGCTTCGGTGCGGCTACCGAGCCGGGTCCGAGCGTCGGAGCGGGAAGTTCGACGGTCATGTCCAGGCCAGCACTCCCTTGCGCCAGGCGTACACGAGCCCGACGGTGATGAAGCCGATGAAGATACCCATCTCGATCACACTGACCCACCCGAGGAGGGCGAAGACGGTCGCCCAGGGAAACAGGAACACCGCGTCGACGGCGAACACGACATAGAGGTAGGCGAAGACGTAGTAGCGCACGTGGGTCTGCGCCCAGCCCTCGCCGACCGGGTCGACTCCGCACTCGTAGGTCAGCTGCTTCTCCGGCGTCGGCCGGGCCGGCCGCAGCAGCCGGTTGCCGCCCAGCATGGCGGCCACCAACCCGACTCCGACGACGAGGATCGCCAGCACCGTGACGTACGACCCCAGGTAGCCGGTCATGGACGCTGAGTCTAGGGCTAGGACGCCTTCAGCTTGTCGGCGTACATCGCCCGATCGGCGTCCCGCAGCACGCTGTCGGGATCACCGCCTCGTATAGGTACGGACGCGACGCCGACGCTGACGCTCACCCGGACCGACCGGCCGTCGATCGTGATCGGCCCTTCGATCGCGGCTCGGAGCCGGCCCGTGAGCAGGCCGGCGGAGTCCGGGCTGACATGGTCGGCCACCACGATGAACTCGTCGCCGCCGACCCGGATCACCGAGTCGGTGTCGCGGACGACCTGCAGCATCCGGTGCCCGATCACGGCCAGCACCTGGTCGCCGAACGCGTGGCCGTAGGCGTCATTGACCGCCTTGAAGTTGTCGAGGTCGCAGAAAAGAACCGCGCCCTCACTGCCCCGGGCTTCGGCGGCACTCAGGGCGCCGGCCAGGCGGGGGCGTAGGCCATGTCGGTTGGCGACGCCGGTGAGCGCGTCGTGATGCGCCCGGCGCTTGAGCTCGTCCTCGGCACGCCGCCGCTCGCTGACGTCCTCGACGGACATGATCGCGTAGACGTCCTTGTCGTTCTCACCGTGGATCACCGAGGCGTTGACCGCCGCCCAGACGATCCGGCCGTCGGCGCGAAGGTAGCGCTTCTCTGCCTGGTAGCTTGCGGTCTGGCCGTTGACCAGACTGACCAGCGCCTCGTTGTTGGCTTCCCGGTCGTCGGGATGGGTGATGTCCAGGCAGTTGCGTGCGAGCAGCTCCTCCTCGGTGTAGCCGAGGATCTTGCACAGCGCCGGATTCACCTGCCGATAGCGGCCCGGCTGGGTGGCGTCCATCGACACCACGGCCATGCCGGTGCCGGCCGACTCGAACGCCAGCCGAAACATCTCCTGGCTGGCCCGCAGCCGCTGCGTCTGCAGCTCGTTGGACACCGCGATCGCAGCCTGGGCGGCGAAGATCTCCAGCACCTCACGCTGCGCCTTGCTCGGCCGCCTGCGGTCGACCGGCAGGTCCACCGACAACACGCCGAGGAGGTCGCCGGACCGCGACCGCAGCGGCGCGTAGAGGACGTCCTCGGGGTGCCAGGCCTCCGGATCGTCGCTGACCTCGATGTCGGGGACGAAGCAGTTGCTCGAGCCGGGGTCGGTGACGTCGTCGCCCTTCTCGTACGGAAGGAACCAGAGCGCTCCCCAGTGCACGGCCTCATCGGCGTCGGCCATCAGGTAGCGAAGCGGGCGTCGGCGGCCGAGCAGCTTGGCCCGGGCGTCGGCACAACCGGCAACTGCCACGATTTCGAGCATGTCGGACGAATCGAGCAGGTTGACCGCTGCGACCTCGAAGCCGACGACGTCGACGACGCCGTCCACGATGGTCTGTAGGGTGGGCTCCAGGCCACGGGCGCTGTTGAGCTGTCCGATCAGGTCGTGCAGGCGACGCAGCGCCGACATGCCAAGGAAACGCTCGTCGGCGTCCATTAGCTCCTCCGAGTACGGGCCCGTATTCGACAGACTACGCGGTTTCCGCCGTCTTGTGCGGTGTTCGCCGGCCGACTCCAGGTTGCGGACGCCACACCGCCCGGCAGGGGTCCGCGAAGTAAGATGAGAGCCGGATGGCCGCAGAGAGAAGGGCGACGTGACCAAACAGGTCAAGCAGCTGGATCGTGTGATCATCCGGTTCGCGGGGGACTCTGGCGACGGAATGCAGCTCACTGGAGCCCGGTTCACCGCGGAAACCGCGGCATTCGGCAATGACCTGTCGACCCTGCCGAACTTTCCGGCTGAGATCCGCGCTCCGGCTGGCACGCTGCCCGGAGTGTCCAGCTTTCAGGTCCATTTTGCCGATTTCGACATCCTGACCCCCGGTGACGCGCCGGACGTCCTGGTCGCGATGAACCCGGCGGCGCTGCGAGCCAACGTCGACGACCTGCGCCCCGGCGCCACGATCATCGTCGACACCCACGACTTCTCCGGTCGCAACCTGACCCGCGCCGGCTACGACGCCAACCCGCTCGAGGACGGCAGTCTCGAGGACTTCGGGGTCCACGAGGTCGACCTCACGAGCATGACGGTGGAGGCGGTCAAGGAGTTCGGCCTGTCGCGCAAGGACGCCGCCCGGGCCAAGAACATGTTCGCGCTCGGACTGCTGTCGTGGATGTACGGCCGCCCGACCGAGCCCACGATCGAGTTCCTCCAGACCCGATTCGCCGCCGCGCCGGCGCTTCGCGACGCCAACATCGCCGCCTTCCGGGCCGGCTGGAACTTCGGCGAGACCACCGATGCGTTCGCGATCCGCTACGAGGTCAAGCCGGCCCCGATGCCGACCGGCCGCTATCGCAACATCACCGGCAACCTCGCGCTCGCGTACGGCATCGTCGCCGCTGGCCAGCTGACCGGGCTCGACGTCTTCCTCGGGGCCTACCCGATCACCCCGGCGTCGGACGTACTCCACGAGCTCGCCAAGCACAAGCGGTTCGGCGTCACGACCTTCCAGGCGGAGGACGAGATCGCGGGCATCGGCGCGGCGCTCGGCGCGTCCTTCGGTGGCTCTCTCGGCGTCACCACGACGTCCGGGCCAGGGCTGTCGCTCAAGATGGAGACGCTCGGGCTCGCCGTGATGCTCGAGCTGCCGTTGCTGGTGTGCGACATCCAGCGCGGCGGCCCGTCGACCGGCCTGCCGACCAAGACCGAGCAGGCCGACCTGCTGCAGGCGATGTACGGCCGCAACGGCGAGGCACCGGTGCCGATCGTCGCACCGCGGTCGCCGGCCGACTGCTTCAACGCCGCGCTCGAGGCGACCAGGATCGCGATCGAGTACCGCACTCCGGTCGTGCTGCTGTCCGACGGCTACCTGGCCAACGGCTCCGAGCCGTGGCGGCTGCCCGAGCTCTCCGAGCTGGAGCCGATCGACCCCGGCTTCGCCGCAGGACCCAACCACGTCGCCGACGACGGCACCGAGAGCTTCCTGCCCTACCTCCGCGACGCCGAGACACTCGCCCGGCCATGGGCCATCCCCGGGACGGCCGGCCTCGAACACCGGATCGGTGGCATCGAGAAGGAGAATGTCACCGGCGACATCTCGTACGACCCGGTCAACCACGATTTGATGGTCCGGACCCGGCAGGCCAAGGTCGACGCGGTCGCGAAGTCGATCCCGCCGCTCGAGATCGACGACCCCGACGGCAAGGCCCGGGTGCTGGTCCTCGGCTGGGGCTCGACCTACGGTCCGATCGGCGCCGGCGTCCGACGCGTACGTGCCGAGGGAGTGCCGATCGCGCAGGCCCACCTGCGGCATCTCAACCCGTTCCCGTCCGATCTCGGCGACGTGTTGCGCCGCTACGACCGGGTGCTGCTCCCGGAGATGAACCTCGGACAGCTGGCGCTGCTGCTCCGGGCGAAATACCTGGTCGACGTCGTCGGCTACAACAAGGTGCGCGGGCTGCCGTTCCAGGCGGCCGAGCTCGCCGACGTGATCCGTGGACTCGCCGAGGAGGTGTACGAATGACAACCCAACTGCCCGATCCGAAGCTCCGCCAGGACGGTCTGAGCACGGTGCCGGCTGCAGACGCACCGGCCGACCGCAAGGCGTACAAGTCCGACCAGGAGGTCCGCTGGTGTCCGGGCTGCGGTGACTACGCGATCCTCGCTGCGGTCCAGGGCTTCATGCCCGACCTGGGGCTGCGACGCGAGAACATCGTCTTCGTCTCCGGCATCGGCTGCGCGGCGCGGTTCCCCTACTACCTCGACACCTTCGGGCTGCACTCGATCCACGGCCGGGCACCGGCCATCGCGACCGGGCTGGCCGTCACGCGACCAGACCTGTCGGTCTGGGTCGTGACCGGCGACGGCGATGCCCTGTCGATCGGCGGCAACCACCTGATCCACGCGCTGCGGCGCAATCTCAACATCACGATCCTGCTGTTCAACAACCGGATCTACGGCCTGACCAAGGGCCAGTACTCCCCCACGTCGGAGACCGGCAAGGTGACCAAGTCGACGCCGATGGGCTCGATCGACAACCCCTTCGACCCGGTGTCGCTGGCGATCGGCGCCGAGGCGACCTTCGTCGCGCGCACCATCGACTCCGACCGCAAGCACCTGACCGGCGTGCTCAAGGCCGCCGCCGCGCATCGGGGCGCCTCGCTCGTCGAGATCTACCAGAACTGCCCGATCTTCAACGACGACGCGTTCAAGGCGTTCAAGGACCGCGACACCGCCGAGTCGGCGCTGATCCCGCTGGAGCACGGCAAGCCGGTCCGGTTCGGTCCGGACGGCAAGTATGCCGTGATCCGGGAGCCGAGCAGCGGCGGCTTCTTCGCCGTCGAGGCCGACGACGTCGACGAGTCGCAGATCCATGTCCACGACGCGCATCTGCGCGACCCGTCGGCGGCCTTCGGACTGTCGATGCTCACCGACCACGGCCAGCTGCACCGGGCACCGATCGGTATCTTCCGCCAGGTCGAGCACCCGACCTACGACGACCAGGCCCGAGCCCAGATCGCCACCGCTCGCGAGACCCACGGCGACGGGGATCTCGAGGCGCTCCTCACCGGCAAGGACTCCTGGGTCGTCGCCTGACCTGCGGCAATTCGGCCAAACTCGCAGTGCGTAGCCGATCTCATTCCTTCGTCTGATTCGTCGTGCCCGGTTGCTCCTTAGGTTCGAGGGTCAGGAGGGCGCGAGGCCTCGCACGGTCGGGGGCCGGAAGGAGCGGACGACGTGTGCGGAATCGTCGGATACGTCGGCCACAGGTCGGCACTGGACGCAGTCGTGGCCGGGCTGTCGCGGTTGGAGTACCGCGGCTACGACTCAGCAGGCGTGGCGATCGTCTCGAACGGCCGCCTGCGTATCGAGAAGCGAGCCGGTCAGCTCAGCAACCTGACCGAAGCGCTCGGCGCTTGGCCGCTGGGATCGGGTGATCGCGGGGTCGGCCACACCCGGTGGGCGACGCATGGCGCACCCAACGACGTCAACGCGCACCCGCACACCGACGGATCGCAGCGCGTTGCGGTCGTGCACAACGGCATCATCGAGAACTTCGCCGAGCTGCGAGACGGCCTGGCCCGCCGTGGCGTCACGTGTACGTCCGGCACCGACACCGAGGTCGTCGCCCACCTGATTGCGGAGGAGCTCGACGGCTCCGATCTGACCGGTGCGGTACGCCGGGTCTGCCACCGCCTGCGCGGCGCCTTCGCACTCGTGGCGATCCACCAGGACGTCCCCGACCTGGTCGTGGGCGCCCGTCGCAACTCGCCCTTGGTGATCGGCTGCGGCAATGGTGAGCACTTCCTCGCATCGGACGTGTCAGCCTTCATGGCCTACACCCGGCACGCGATCGAGCTCGGCGAGGACCAGGTGGTCGAGCTGCGCTCGGACCGGGTCACCGTGACGCACCTGGACGGCTCGCCGGCCGTGGTCGGTGGCTACCACGTCGACTGGGACGCCGGTGCGGCGGAGAAGGGCGGCTACGACTACTTCATGCTCAAGGAGATCGCCGAGCAGCCGCGAGCGGTCGCCGACACATTGCTCGGCCGGGTCGACGCCGGGCGGCTGACCATGACCGACGACCGCCTCGATGACGACGCGTGGAGCCGGGCCGAGAAGGTCGTCATCGTGGCGTGCGGTACGGCGTACCACGCCGGTCTGGTCGCGAGGTATGCCATCGAGCACTGGGCCCAGATCCCCTGCGAGGTCGAGCTGGCGAGCGAGTTCCGCTACCGCGATCCGCTGCTCGGCTCGCGGGCGCTCGTGATCGCGATCTCGCAGTCCGGCGAGACCATGGACACCCTGATGGCGGTCCGGCACGCCCGCGAGCAGGGCGCGACCGTGCTCGCGATCTGCAACACGATCGGCTCAACGATCCCGAGGGAGTCGGACGCGGTCCTGTTCACCCGGGCCGGGCCGGAGGTCGCCGTCGCGTCCACCAAAGCGTTTCTGACCCAGCTCGTGGCCTGTTACCTGGTGGCGCTGCGGCTGGGCCGAGCCCGCGGTGTGCTGACCCGATCCGAGCTGCGGCGGCTGGTCGACGAGCTCACTGCGATGCCGGAGAAGGTCGACAAGGTGCTCGGCCGACTCGAGCCGATCCGCGAGATCGCGCGATCACTGGCCGAGGCGAAGTCGACCCTCTTCCTCGGCCGTCACGTCTCCTACCCGGTGGCACTCGAAGGCGCCTTGAAGCTCAAGGAGATCGCGTACACCCATGCCGAGGGTTTCGCCGCCGGCGAGCTCAAACACGGGCCGATCGCGCTCATCGAGGACGGCACGCCGGTGATCGTCATGGTGCCGTCGCAGGCACAGGCCGTCCTGCACGACAAGGTCACGAGCAACATGCAGGAGGTTCGGGCCCGCGGCGCACGGACGATCGCGATCGCCGAGGAGGGCGATGACGCCGTCGTCTCGTGCAGCGACCACGTGCTGTTCGTGCCGGCCGTGCCGCCGTTGCTGCAGCCCCTGCTGACGACCGTTCCGCTGCAGGCCTTCGCCTGTGAGATGGCGTCGGCCAAGGGTTACGACGTCGATCGGCCGCGCAACCTCGCGAAATCTGTCACTGTGGAGTGAGGGAGGCGCGCCATGGCGACCTGGCAATGGATCGTGATCGGGCTCTCGGTCTGGGTCGGTCTGTCCGCGCTGCTCACCGCTCTGTGGGTCATGATCGGCGCCAAGCTGCTGCGCTATCCACGGCGCTTCCCCCGACGTCACCGGCGCGAACGCCAGGACAACTCGGACTGGGAAACGGCCGCCTGATCAGACGGTTTCGTCGACCGATCGGCGACCGAGACCTCGATAGGTCCAGCCGGCGGCCCGCCATTTGGCCGGGTTGAGGCAGTTGCGCCCGTCGACGATCGCGGGGTGCTCGACGACCTCGCCGAGGACGTACGGATCGAGCTCGCGGAACTGCTGCCACTCGGTGAGCACGAGCACGACATGCGCCCCGGCGCAAGCCTCCTGGACCGACTCGGCGTAGCTCAACGTGGGCCACAGCTTCCGGGCTCCGACCATCGCCCGCGGGTCGTGGACGGTGACATGGGCGCCGTACAGATGCAGCCGGCCGGCGACGTTGAGCGCGGGTGAGTCGCGGATGTCGTCGGAGTTGGGCTTGAACGCGGCACCGAGGACCGCGACTCGTGAGCCGGGCCACGGCCGGGTCAGCAACTCGCCGGCAAGCTCCACGACGCGTTCGCGTCGACGCTGGTTGATCGCATCGACCTCGCGCAGGAAGGTGAGCGCGTCGCCGACACCGAGCTCACCGGCGCGAGCCATGAACCCCCGGATGTCCTTGGGCAGGCAACCGCCGCCGAAGCCGAGCCCCGCGTCGAGGAAGCGCCGCCCGATCCGCGTGTCGTAGCCGATCGCGTCGGCCAGCACCGTGACGTCGCCGCCGGTGGCGTCGCACAGCTCGGCCATCGCATTGATGAACGAGATCTTGGTGGCCAGGAAGGCGTTGGCAGCGACCTTGGCCAGCTCCGCTGTCGGGAAGTCACCGACCACGACGGGCGTGCCGCCGGCGATCTGCTTTGCGTACACCTCGCGCAGGACTTCCTCGGTCCGCCCCGAGCGCCAGCCCTGGCCGGTGCCGGCCAGGCCGAACACCAGGCGGTCCGGTCGCAGCGTGTCCTCGACCGCGTGGCCCTCTCGGAGGAACTCCGGGTTCCACGCCAGCTCGGCCGAATGACCGGCCGGCGATAGCTCGGCAAGCCGCTCGGCCAGACCCGCGGCAGTACCGACCGGCACCGTGGACTTACCCACCACGACACAGGGCCGCATCAGCAGCGGTGCGAGCTCGTCGATCACCTGGTTCACATACGTCAGGTCCGCGGCGAAGTCACCGTCGCGCTGGGGCGTGGCCACGCAGATGAAGTGGACGTCGGCGAAGTCGGCCGCCTCCGCGTACGAGGTGGTGAACGTCAGGCGTCCGGACTCGATGTGCTTGCGGAGCAGCTCCTCCAGACCGGGCTCGTAGAAGGGGACATTGCCCTGCTGCAGAGCGTCGATCCGCTCCTGGTCGACATCCACCCCGATCACGTCCACGCCGGACTCGGCCATGCACGCGGCATGAGTCGCACCGAGATAGCCGCAGCCCAAGACACTGATCCGCAAAGCCATCTCTGTCCACCCCGTCCGTTTTGCCTGGCTGATCTCCCTGGCTTCTCACGGTTTCACTGCGGGAGCCGAGTCGCGTCCACCGTCTGTGTGAGGTCGTATACGCCGAACTGCTGACGCGACATCGCCCGCGAGGCCGTTTGCTGGTGTCTTCGCACGACACACGGGGAGAGGGACACGGGGAGGGCACTGCATGCGGGTGTTGACCGTCGCTGCGCATCCAGACGACGAGACGCTGGGGGCTGGAGGAACCATGGCCTGGCACGCCGGCCATGGTGACGAGGTCTGGGTCTGCATTCTGACCGACGGAGTGACGTCGAGGCACGACCAGGTCGAGCTCCAGGAGGAGTGCGCCCGGCGGGCCTGCGAGACGATCGGCGTCGCCAAGGTCGTGTTCGTCGGGCTCGCCGACCAACGGCTGGACGTCGTGCCGATGCTCGACGTCATCACGCCGATCGAGGAGTGCGTACGCGAGCTCCAGCCGGACGTGGTGCTCACCCACTTCGCCGGCGACGTCAATGAGGACCACCGGATCGTGGCCCGGGCCACGATGGTCGCGACCCGACCGGTCGCCGGCTCGAGCGTACGCAAGGTCTGCTCGTTCGAGGTGCCGTCGTCGACCGACTGGGCGCCGCCACAGCCGGGCAGCGTCTTCGCGCCCAACCTCTACGTCGACATCACCGAAACGCTCGAGACCAAGCTGCTGGCGATGAAGGCGTACGCCGACACCCATCACACCGAGGTGCGGCCGTACCCGCATCCGCGTTCGCTCGAAGCCCTCACTGCCTACGCCCAGCGGCACGGCGTCGCCGCCGGTCTGATGGCCGCCGAGCCGTTCGTCCTGCTCCGCGAATCGGCCGCCCACGGCATGAGCGGCCTGCTCACAGGGAGCGAGGACTGATGCTGAAGACCGCCTTCGACCGGCTCGTTGCCGCGCTCGCCATCGTCCTGCTGGCCCCGATCCTGATCGCCATCGCGATCGCCGTGCGGGTCGACTCGCACGGACCGGGCCTGTTCCGTCAGGTCCGGATCGGCCGGAGCGGACGCCCATTCCGGATCTACAAGTTCCGCACCATGGTCAGCGGCGCCCACCGGATGTCGGCCAACATCAGTCCCAACGGCGATCCGCGGATCACCCGGGTGGGACGCGTCCTGCGCGGCTGGTACCTCGACGAGCTGCCCCAGCTGTTCAACGTGCTCAAGGGAGACATGAGCCTGGTCGGGCCTCGGCCCGAGACACCGGAGTACGTCTCCCTCTACAGCGTGGACGAGCGCCGTGTACTCACCGTGCGGCCCGGCCTGGTCGGGCCCTCCACGCTCGGCTGCATGGACGAGTCCGAGCGGTTGGCCAATGAGCCTGATCCCGGGCACTACTACACGTCGGTCCTGCTGCACGAGCGAGTGCGGCTCGACCTCGACTACCTCCGACGGCGGTCGTTGAGGTACGACGTCGGGCTGCTGCTGCGACAGGCGAAGGCGATTGTTCGCCACGAGACCGAGAGCTATCGCGAAGAACACGAAAACAAACACGTCCCCGTCCAACCGGCCGGGCGACGCGAAGGGAGCTACTGATGCCGAGACACAAGAAGCGCTCGAAAGTGACAGGAGTGCTTTCGGCATTCGTGGTCGCTGCCGTGCCGGCCGCCTATCTGATCGTCGGCGGGACCGCGGTCCAGTCGTCGGCCGCCGGAACGAAGGTTGCCACCTTGGTGGCGGTTCGCAACACGGCGGCGTGGAGCCCGCCGAGTCCGGACCCGTCCGGTATCACGTACAACCCCACGACCGACCGTCTGATCATCTCCGACGGCGAGGTCGACGAGATGCCGCTCTACGCGGGCGCCAACATCTATCGCTTGACGCGGCAAGGCGGCCTGGTCAGCACCGCGACCACCCTGCCGTGGTCCAACGAGCCGACCGACATCGCGGTCAACACGAACACCGGCCAGACGATCTACAGCGACGATGACAAGAAGTCGTTGTTCATCCAGGCCGCGGCCGGCGGGACACCGACGAACTTCAAGACGTCGACCTTCGGCCTCACCGACCCTGAGGGTGTCTCGTACGACCCCAACCACAACTGGATCTGGGCCTCAGACGGCGTGGGCTCGCAGGTGTTCAAGCTGCAGCCCGGTCCGAACGGGGTGTTCAACGGCGTTCCACCGGGCGGCGACGACATCGCGACCCAGTACGACCTGTTGAAGTACGGCGCCACCGACACCGAGGCGATCGAGTACGACTCGGTTCGCGACACGGTGGTCGTCCTCGACGACAACAACACGATCTTCGAGATCGACACCAATGGCTCGCTGCTGAACACGATCGACACCACCGCGGCCAACGTCACCAAGGCGGCCGGCATCACGATCGCACCGGCCAGCAACGGCTCCGGGGCTCGGAACTACTACATCGTCGACCGCGGCCTGGACAACAACAACCATCCCGGTGAGAACGACGGCTTGATGCAGGAGATCTCGGTCAACCTGGACCCGATCACCAACCGGCCACCGGCCGTCAACGCCGGCGCCGACCAGATGATCGACCTGCCCGAGACGGCGAACCTGATGGGCACCGCGATCGACGACGGCCAGCCGAGCGGGACGCTCAGCTACACGTGGTCGAAGGTCTCGGGCCCGGGCAACGTCGCGTTCGGATCGACGACCGACCCGAACACCACGGCGACGTTCTCGGCCGTCGGCTCGTACGTCCTGCGGCTGAGCGCGGACGACGGCGGACTGACCAACTTCGACGACATCAAGGTCGACGTCTACCCGGTCGGCGGCGTTCGGATGGTCCAGATCCCGATCGCGCACGGTGCTGATGACGCGATGCAGTTCATCGGCGGCACGAACGACCGGTACGTCGACGTGGCCAGCGCCGACGACGAGTTCGGCAACGACGGTCCGGCGACGCCGGAGACCGTGATGACGGGTCTGCGGTTCCAGAACATTCCGGTGCCCGTCGGTGGCCAAATCGTCAGCGCCAAGATCCAGTTCAAGACCGACGAACTGGGAACGGACGCCGCGACGTTCAGGATCCGTGGTGAGGCTGCCGACAATGCCGCGCAGTACGTCCAGGGACGCAACGCCAACATCACCTCGCGGACGGCGACCTCGACGACGGTGCCGTGGAACCCGATGGGATGGAACCTGATCGGCGAGGCCGGCCTCAACCAGCAGACCCCGGAGCTGGCGTCGATGATGCAGGAGATCATCGACCGGCCGGGCTGGGCGAAGGGCAACGCAGTCGCCTTCATGATGGACGGAGTCAATGACGCCCTTGGCGACGGCCGCCGGACGGCTGAGGCCAAGGACGGGCTGTCGCCGCCGGTGCTGCTCCTGCAGTTCCGGCAGCAGAAGCCGCCGCCGAACGACCCGCCGATGGTGGACGCGGGCCTCGACCGATCGATCCAGCTGCCCGCCACGGCGCCGCTCGACGGGACCGTCACCGACGACGGGAACCCGACCCCGCCTGGCGCGACCACGACGACGTGGTCGAAGGTCACTGGGCCTGGAACCGTCACCTTCGGGAACGCCAACGCGGTGGACACAAACGCCACGTTCTCGCAGGCAGGCGACTACGTGCTGCAGCTCGCGGCGAACGACGGCGAGCTCCAGGCGACCGACACCGTTGCGGTCTCAGTGGCGGCGGCACCGATTGCGCTGAACCTGACCATGACGGCGAACCCGAACAGCGTCACGGTGCCAGGCTCGGTGACCGTCAGCGGGACGCTGCGCACGACCACGGCGCAGAACGTCGCCAACCGTCCGGTCGAGATCTGGAAGCAGGTCAGCGGCGGCAGCGCGGCCGTGTTGCGGACGGTCAACACCAACGCCAGCGGGGCGTACAGCACGACGGACCAGCCGACGGCCGGGGCGACCTACTGGGCGGTCCATGCGGCCACGCCTCAGTACGCCGCCGCCCAGTCACCAAACCGGAATGTCACGGTCAGCCCGCGGGTGACAGCCGCCCTCAGCCGGACCACCGCCGCACCCAACCAGGCGGCGTTCGTCCGAGGCGTCGTCGAATCGGGCGTCGACGGGACGGTGGTGCGGCTTCAGCACCGGGTGGGCAACAACACCTGGGTGCTGGACTCCGAGCAGACCCTGACCGGGACGATCAACTACGAGTTCAACGTCACTCAGTCGGCTACCGGGACCTACCGGTACCGGGTGTTGGTCCCCGCGCAGAACGGTCAAGGAGAGGTCATCACGCCGAACGGCAACCAGGGACTCACCCTGACAGTCCGCTAACTGAATTCAGCGCCGAGTGGGTGGGCCGGTGATCCGGCCCACCCGGTCGGCCACCTGGCTGGCGACGGTCCCAAGCTCCCGGCGGCCGTCGTTGCACACGACCTGGGTCTCCGCGAAGGCCCAGGTCGTGATGCTGTCCAGGAGCTTGCTCCCCCGGCGCAACTCCTCCGTTTGGGCCTCTGCGTCGAGCCGCTGGGTACGGCTGTGCCGCGACGAGCGCGCGGCCAGACGGTCGCGAGCCACCTCGACCGGCGCCTCGACGACGACCAGCAGGTCGGGCCGGAGCGGTGCCGGGAGTGTCTCGCCGAGGCGGCGTACGACGTCACGACGCGCACGTAGGCCGATCGTCCAGAGCGTCTGGACGACGCCCTCCTCGAACAGCTGCACCCCTGGCTCTCGGCGAGCGGCAGCGATCGCCTGCTGCACGGCGAGCCACTGGGCCAGACCCGCGACCGCGTCGCGAGCGGACTCCTGGCGCGATGCGGAGATCGACCGGGCGGAGCTCGCCGTCCGGATCGGATGCCCGGCCGACTGCCGTGCAACCGCGAATGCCTTGCGCCGGAGTCGACGGGAGCGGGACACGGCCGCGGACATCTCGGAGTCCGCTATCTCGCAGGACAGCTCACGTTCGGCAAGCTCGGCGGCCACCAGACCGGCGAGGGTCGTCTTGCCGGTTCCCGGGAGGCCGCAGAACTCGACGACCACCGTCACGCCGGTTCCCCACTGCCGCTGATGCGAGCCGGGTCGGTGTCCAGCGCGGCCAGGACGACCGCGATGTTCTCGTCCAGCGAGTTGGTCGCGTCGACTTCCACCAGCGCCGCGCCGGCCGAGGCGACGGCACCGGCGATCGAGCGGCTGGTGACTCGCTCGCGCTCGAGATAGGCGACCGCCGCCGTCGCCGGCAGATCGTCGGCGCGATGCGACTTCGCCCGGGACTGCAGCCGGGCTGCGAGCTGACTCGACGCGGCGTCCAGCACGATCACCAGGTCGAGGAGCCGGCCACAGTCCGCGACGCGGTCTCGATGCCATCGGGCGACGGCTGAGTTGCGATTCGCCGAGTCGGCCATCCGGCCGAGGGTGTACAACGGTCCCTGATCCAGAACGACGGTCTGCGCTCCAGCGGCCAGGCGTCGCCGCGCGAGTCGAGGAAAGGCGCGGCAGCGTCCCACCCAGGCGATCCAGCGCAGCCGAGACACACCGGCCGGTGGCCTTGCGCATAGCACCCGGCCCGCGGTCGCGGCCGACCAGATCAGTCCGGGCAGGTCACGGCGCCGTTGGTCCTTGACCACCACGACACCCGGAACCCGTTCGATCGCCGCGGCGACGCTCGACTTGCCGGTGCCTGGTGCACCGATCAGCTCGACGACGCGCGGGCGGCGAGTCACCGTCGGATCACAGCCTCTCCCAGACCACGCGTCGCATCTGAGCGAGGACCTCGTCCGGCGGCTGCGTCGCGTCGATCAGGACCGCGTTGGTGCCCGACCAGTCAGCTCCGTGGATCTCAGTGTTGCGGGCGCGGACGAAGTCCGGAGGTTCGTCGGTACGTCGGGCCACCGCGATGTCCGGCTCGAGGCGCAACACGAGCAGGATGTCCGGCGGCGCGACATGGGAGTAGCAGCGGCCCTCGGCATCGACCAGCCGGCGTACGACCCCGCTGTCGCCGTTGAGATGCGGAGCGAGCCAGGTCGTGCGTGGTCCGTCCATCAGGGTGATCTGACGCAACGGCCAGCGGTCGGAGACCACGATGCCGCCGTCGTCGGCAACCTGTCGGGCCCGGTGGTACTGCAGGCGACGATCGCGGGCGGTGAGAAGCTGCCACAGCGCCCAGGCGCGACCCGGGAAGTCCTCCGGACGCGCCGTCCTCGGGTCGACACTCAGTCCGGTGCTTGGGAGCAGGCCGATACTGCGGCCGATGTACATCGGCCCCTTGACCGCCAGCGTCAGCACTGACGGACGCGGCTTGCCGAGGTGGGTCTTCCGGACGACGAACGTGCCGTCGAGCCAGTCCGTGATCCCGGCGACGGCCGTCGACTTGCCGGCGCCGTCCCCGCCGACCACGGCTACCGTCGCTCCGACTCGGCCCAGCCGCTTGCGGGTCGGGCGGCGCAGCACGTAGTGGCGGGTGCCCCACATGCCGCGCCGGGCTACCCGCAGCCAGGTGTCGGCTGCGGCGCCTCGACGACCGTGCGGCGCGAGCGCCCGCAGCAGCTGCCGGCCGGCCGCCACGCGCTGCGCGACGGTCCCAGACGGCTGCAGGGTGGCCAGGCATCGGCGCCACAGCTCCACCCCGATGCCGGCCAGGTGGTCGCGTACGACGGCTTCGGTCTGATCCATGTCCGCGCGCTCGAGCAGCCACACCAGCTCGCGGCGTTCGGACTTGCCCAGCCCGCCCTTGCCGAAGGCGACCGCGTCCCACGTGGCGTGCTTCAGCATCATGCGAACGACGAAGACCGCGAGCTCGAACTCGGGGGCGGGCACCGGGAACAGCTGGCCACCGTGCACCGAGGCCAGGTACGCCTGCTCGATCGGGAGTCGGTAGTTCTTCGTCGTGTCGTCACCGAGGACGAGCTGGAAGTGGGCGTGGATGTGGACGAACCGTCCGGACGCGGCGTCCAGCGAATAGTGGTGGCTCACGCCCGGCTGCTCCCGGGCCTCGGGTAGCCGCCCCTCCCGGAAGCCGAGCCGAGCCAGGATCTCGGCGAAGGCCTGGCCGTCGGATCGGTGGATGAGCAGATCCAGGTCGTTCTCGCCGCGGGCGGAGCGGTCGAGCATGTCGTTGCTCTTCCAGTGGCAGTAGCGCACACCGGCCGCTTCAAGCGCGTCGCACAGCTCCACCACGCGGCCGAGGGTGCCCTCGGGAGGCGTTGCCCGCGGGGCATCCAGCAGCCCCGGCGAGGCGGTCGTCTCCGTCATTTACTTCCTCCGCGGTCGGATGTGATCTGGTCGAACAGCTCCCGGGTCGCCTGCATGTCGTCGCCGTTCGGCTTGGGTCCGCCGCCGTAGGGAGGCCGAGCCCCGACGAAACTGGTGTCCACGCGGACCGTCCGGCGGCGCCCGGCGATGTAGCACACAGTGGCGGCGATACCGAGGCCGACGGCGGCGCCGGCCGCGATCATGGACTTCATGTCCGGCTTGATCGGATGGCGGGTTGCGTACGCGTGCTCGAGGACCAGCACGTTGGCCCCGGCCGGTGAGTTCGCCGTCGTCTCGAGCATCGTCGCGTAGTCGCTCTGCTGGTCCTCGAGCGTCCGGTTCAGCCGCCGCAACTCGGTGCGGAAGGTCAACTCGGGCGCCCCGCCGGCAATCTGGGCGTTGATGTCGTCGATGGCGGACTGGGTCTGCGTGATCTGGTCCTGCAGCTCGGTCAGCTGGCCGGCGACGAACTGGTTCTGCCGGTTGTTGTTCTCCTCACGGGCCAGCGTCACGACCTGGTTGGCCACCGCCTCCGCCAGTCGTTGGGCGGCGTCAGTGGTCGACGCCACTGCCGTGATCTCGACGAGTTGTGGGTTCTTGTCACCGACCTGGGCGTTCACCTGAGGCTGCAGGTCCTGCCACGAATCGGCGAACCCCCGCGCGGCGACTGGTGCCAGCACCGGCTCCCGCCGGGCCAGGTCGGCGTACGTCCCGGCCAGCGCCGCGCTGGCGTCGAGTGCGTCCTGGTCGGCTGGGCCACCCACGACATCGCCGACGATCAGGCTGGACGCCGCCTGGTACTGCGGAGCCTGAAGCTGTGCGTAGCCGAGCCCGGCGAAGGCACCCAGCAGGGTCAGTGCGATGCAGGTGCCCAGGCGGGCGCGCATCCGGGCCAGCAGACCCACGACATCGCCGTCGTCGTTGCTGGACTGTTGCCGGTCCGGTTCATTCGGTGACCGAGGCGGCCCGCCGTTGCTTTCCATCAACTGCATGTAGAGCTCCCTGTATGCCTCATTCATCGCGCGGACGCTGAAACGCTCCGCCACGCTGTTGCGCTGTTGTTCTCCGAGCGCCCGCCGCTCGGCCGTGTCGAAGGACTGCAGTTGCCGCAAGGCCGCCGCGAATCCGTCGACGTCCCCGACATCGACGAGCCGTACGCCTGGGGTGACCGCCGCGACCTCGCGATGCGGCGGGATGTCCGAGAGGATCACCGGACAGCCGCAGACCATTGCCTCCAGCACCGCCACCGGCAGGCCCTCGCCCTTCGAGGCGGAGATGAAGACGTCCGCGACGCGAAGGAGCCGGTAGACCTCGTCGCGCGGGATGAGCCCGGTGATCCGGATCTGATTCCGCGCGGTGGACAGCTTCGAACCGGCCTCCAGGCCTTCGCGCAGGTCGCCGTCCCCGACGAGGACGAGTTCCGCGCGCGGCTCTCGCAGATGCTCGAACGCTTGGAGCACCGTCCACGGATCCTTGATCGGGATCAGCCGGTTCACCGACAAGACGGTGAACCCGCCGTCATGCGAGTAGGCCGTGCGCCGACCGATCGCGGCGTCGATACGAGCGACGTCGACACCGTTCGGGATGATCGACAGTCTCGGCGCCACCATCCAGCGCAGCACTCGCGGCAACGCCTGGGCGGCCGCCGCGCCGCACATCACGATGGTCGGGTAGAGGAACATGATCAGGTAGAGGAAGGCGCGGTTGCGACGCCGGAAGCTCTTCCACGAGTTGTGCACCGTGAAGACCAGGTCCCGCCGAGACCGGAACGAGCGGAGATAGACCAGCAGGGTCAGCATGCCGCTCGCCGGTGCATGCACGTGCACCGCGTCGTACGGCCCGAGCTCGAGGGCGAACCGGATCGTCCGGAGGCACCCTCGCAGGGTGCCGTCGCCCTCGACCATGCGCAGCCCGGATGGCGCCGTCACCTCGGACGGGAGGAGGGACGCGATCGTGATCCGCCGCTCGCGGTACACCGGCAGGCAGTGCTCGTTGTACTGACTGTTGGTGGGCCCGGCCCGCATGATCACGTGGAGTACGGAAGGACGCGAAGCGTTGTCGGTCATCCGGTCCCCTCCCATCTCGACCGGTCGTGCCGAAGCCCGTTCACCATCGCGAGGCCCAGGCCGAAGAGCAGGTAGTAGTGCCGGTCGAGCATCTCCGGCGCGAAGAAGAAGATGGTCAGAATGCCCACCATGGCGGAGACCATCGACCACAAGATCAGTCGGTCGAGCTGGCCGGCATGTCGGCGCACACGTATCAGGTCACGGAACCAGAGCAACAGGAAGAAGCCGAATGCGATCGTGCCGACGATCCCGACCTGGACCATGAACTGCAGCCAGAGGTTGTGCGGCAGTTGCGGGGTCGCGTCGAGATCGTAGTCCTCGGCGACGTAGCGGAAGTTGTCCAGCCCGGTGCCGAGGAACGGCGAGTCGAGGAAGGCTCGCTCGCCGGCGATGGCGAGGTTCTCCCGGTCTCGTACGAGGTGCGTGTTGTCCTCGGTGTTCGAGCTGAAGCTGCGCTGGACCCGATCCTCGAGCGTCGACGGTAACTGCCCGGTGTTCCACAACACCAACACGATGACGGTGAGCGCGGCGCTCAGCCCGACGGCCCGCATCAACATCCGACCGGGGCCGACGCCGGGTCGCAGTACGACGAAGACGACCAGCGCCACGATCGAGCCGAGGGTCGCGCTGCGCGACGCCGACGCGGCGAGTGCCCAGATCGAGAGATAGACCGAGCCCCCGAGCAGCGCCGTCCACAGCCAGCGCTTGCGTCGCCAGGTCCGGTCGGCCCAGATCCACAGGACGATCAGAAGCGGCAGCAGATACGCCGTCGGATAGCCGAGCCGGTTGGGGTTGTCGCTGTAGAAGACGACCACGCGGCCGGCGCCCTGGGTCTGCTCGCTGATGTGGGCGTAGAGCATCGCCGCCAGGGTTCCGGCGCACATCAGCATCAGGCACAGCAGTGTCGCGATGCGGGTTCGGATCACCGCGAGGATCACGGGGATCTGGACGAAGAAGATGAACAGGTACTGGAGGACCTGGGTCAGGGCCTGGAAGGGGTACGTCGCCCGGTAGGCGCTCAGCAGGGCGGCGAAGATGAACACGAAGGCGCACGCGATGTAGCCAGGCGGCGGCAGCGGAATCCTCCGGCCCTCGAGCAGCAGCATCACCAGGGCCATCCCGATGAGCAGGTCGTAGACCGTCAGACTCGCCGCGAGCAGCAGGTTCAGCGGCGCGACGACGGACCCGGCGATGACGAACGCCTCGGGCAGCCGGGAGATATTGCGGACCGGCCGCTGGCGTTCGGGAGCGGCCGGAGCGTCCGGCGCTGAGAGGAGCGACGCCCTCATGTCGAGCTCCGCAGCCGGGTGACCGTGGCCCGGGCTCGCATGACCAGCTGATCACGCTGGTCCTTGTGCAGCCCGGTGAACGCAGCGACCAGTCCCACGACGACCACGGTGAGGAGCGCGACCGGGATCAGCCGGAGCCACGAGTCGATCGTGACGTGCTCACTCACGGCCAGGGCGCCGGCGAAGACGACCACGCTCACCAGGAACGGCCTGATCGCCGCCCGGACCTGGCTCCGCAACGGGAGCTCGAGCACCCGTCCGACCGCCACCGGGGCGACGATCCCGAGGACCATGCGACCGGCGATCAGGCCAAGGCACAGCCCCGTCACGCCGCCGTCGAACACGCCCACTCCGACGATGGCCAGACCGATCGACAGGGCCGCCGAGACGATGCCGGCGATGACCTTCACCCGCGGGATCAGGGCGACGTCGATGATGAACGTGTCGGCCTTGATCCAGGCGATCTGCAACGCGAGTACGACGATCAGCAGCGTCTCCACGTCACCCGCGAACAGGTCGTCACCGACCCACAAGCCCACGAACGAGCCGTTCCACGCCACGACCGACGCGCCGGCCGCCGTCCCCACCAGCCAGATCAGGGCCATGACCTCACCGCGCAGCGAGGCAGCCCGGCGAAGCCGGCCGGCGCCGAGATAGCCGCCGATGCCCGGGATGGTCGCCTGCACCAGCAGGCTGAGCGCCTGACTGAGCGATTCGGCGACGAACTTGGTCAGTGCGTATGCCGCGACCAGACTCAGCGACGCGAACCCGGCGAGGATCAGGACGTCGCTCGCGATCATCGCCTCGAGAACGAACTTCCAGCCGAGGAACCAGGCCGAGAGCCCGAGGAACCAACGCACCAGCTTGCGATCGGGTCGGCTGACCCCGTACCACGGCACTCGCCGCCGCGTGATGCGCCAGAACACCAAGCCGGTCACGAGCGTGGTCGTCAGGGTCGCGGCAGCGACTCCGGCCAGGCCGTAGCCGAGCTCCACCGCGAGCACCAGCAGGCCGCCGCCGCCGGCGATCAAGACGGTCGACAGACCCATCCGCGCGTAGCCGAGGTTCTCCCCCTGCAGCGCCGACCGCGGCAGTGTCAGCAGCGTGACCGCCATCGAGTCGACTACGAGGATGGCCGCGGCGAGCCGTACCTCGGCGTAGTCCCCTGGCGGAACGTTGAGGAACTCCGGGCCGAACCACACGCCCAAGGCGCCAGCGATCAGGAGCAGCGGCAAGAAGATGACCCACACGACGATCGCGCTGCCGACCAGCCGCCGCTTCTCCTCGTCGGTCGCCGTCCACTGCCGGTTGGCGATCGCATACTGCAGCGCCTGAGCGGACCGTCCGCTGGCGCCCCACACATACGCCGACCACTGCCACAGCACCCGCCAGGCGCCGTACACCTGCGCGCCGAGCCCTGAAACCAGCAACGGACTGACCACCAGCTCGACCGCCGCGCGGACCGAATAGTCGAGCCCGGAGGCGACCGCGTTCAGCGACGCACGGCTCGTCAAATCGCGGCCGGCCGGCCGCGATGGCAGTGTGGTCAGTTCGTCGGATTTCACCTGGCGCGTACACCCCCTGACAATCAAGTCGAATCTAGGCTCGGGGGTGGCCGCTGGACACGAGTATCGGTGCGTATCTGGGCTACGCCGAAAGGATTAGATCCACACCGTGATCAGGGCTTTCGGCCGCTCGGGAGCCCGATCTCTCGATCGGAACGAGGCCATCCTCAACACACCGCACGCGCGGTCCGTTGTGATCCTCGATACATTCGCTTTAAAGTCTCCATAGAGGCCCCATAAGATACGGGATGTGGGGGCGTAACCGCGCGGCCTCATCCTCGTGCACTCGCAGCCTGACGCCTGACGTGCCGCGCACCGGACGCCCCGATTCCGCGACTGAATCCCGGTGCCCGGCTCGTGAGGCGGACAGCCCGACGGGTCCCGACCGCCGCTCGCCGTCTCTGCTGGCTAGACCCCGACCCGCTGCCGCGGAATCGCCAGCACGTCCTCGCCTTCCACCACGGGCTCCGGCAGGCCCAGCAGCTCTCGGTACGTGCGATCCAGCTCGCCGCACATCACCGATCGCCCGAAGTGCCGGCGTACTCGTTCGCGGCCCTGCTGGCCCATCTTTCGTGCTTCCTCCGGATGGTTCAGCAGCCACAGCACCGACGACGCCAGTGACTCCGGATCGCCCGGGGTGGCCAGCAGGCCAGTGGATCCCGGCTCGACGAGGTCCGGCACACCGTTGACCGCTGTCGCGACGATCGGGCGACCGGACGCCATCGCCTCGGTCACTGCGCGCCCGAGGCCCTCGTATAGCGATGGGACGACGTAGACGTCGAACGACGCGGCGATCCGCGGCGCATCGGCCCGGAAGCCGGTGAACCGGATCGGCACCCCGAGCCGCTCGGCCTCGCGCTTGGTCTCCTCCTCCAGCGACGCACTCTCCAGGGTCGTGTCGCCGACCATGACGAACTCCGCGTCGGGCCGGACCGCGCGGACGTGGGCCGCCATCCGGACGAAGTCGATCGGCGCCTTCTGGGCCACGATCCGGCCGACCGTACCGACGATCGGCGCATGATCGGCGATGCCGAACTCCTCACGGACCGCCGGGTCCGGATCCAGCGGCACGTTCGCGAGGTCGACCGCGGACGGCACGACCTGGGCCGAGCCCGGCGGCGCCAGTCGCTGCTCAACAGCCTCCCATGCGACTCGCGGGGCCACGGCCAGGTAGCGGTGCGCGAGGGACCGTACGCATCGGTCGAGCGTGAGATAGGCGAACCGGCGCCGCCGCGACAGCCCGTCGTGGGCGGCGAACAGATGGAAGGTGTGGACGACGACCGGGACCCGAGCGATCCTGGCCGTGACCCGGCCGATGAGCCCGGCCTTCGAGCAGTGCGTGTGGACCACACTGAACTTCTCGCGACGCATCAGCCGCACCAGCTCCACACACGCCCGAAGGTCATGCCACGGAGCGATCCGCTCGCGCATGTGCTCGACGTACACGGTGCGGACACCGTCGCGCTCGGCGATCTCCCACAACGGGCCGCCCGGCATCGCGGCCACCCACGTCTCGTACTGATCCGGGTCCATCCCGCTCGCCGACAGCAGGGTGTTGCCTCCCGAGCCGCCGATGAATCGGGTGATGACGTGGAGCACCTTGACCTTCGGCAGCTCGGGCTGCTCGGGGAGCAGATCCCGGCCGACGACCCGTGGGGGCGCCTCCGGCCACAGCGATCGACGCATCACCGGCCTCCTCAGGCCTCGTCCAGGGCGAACGCGAACGCCGCCGGATCCACCATCTGCGACAGACCTTCCTCGAGCCCGACCGACGGCACGTAGCCGAAGGCGTCACGGGCGACCGAGGTGTCGGCGGCCGTGTGCCGGACATCGCCGCGCTGCACCGGCAGCCGGACCACGTCGACTGGCCGCGCGAGAGCCGAGACGCTGTCGATGACCTGGTTCATCGTCGTACGCGATCCGCCGCCGATGTTGGCGACGCCGGTCCACGGCGAGAGCGCAGCCAGCCGCATCGCCGTCACGACATCGCCGACGTAGGTGAAGTCCCGGCTCTGCTCGCCGTCGCCGTAGAGCAGGAACGGCTGGCCCTTGAGCGCCGCGTGGACGATGCGGTGGAACGCCATGTCCGGCCGCTGCCGCGGGCCGTACACGGTGAACAACCGAAGCGACACGGTCGGAACCCCCGAGGTCACCCGATACAGCTCGCACAGGTGCTCGGCCGCCAGCTTCGTGACGCCGTACGGCGAGACCGGCTCCGGACGGAGCTTCTCACTCGACGGGAACGCGTCGGCATTGCCGTAGACCGACGAGCTCGACGCGTAGATGAACTTCCACAACGAAGCCTCGTGGGCCGCCTCAAGCAACCGCTGTGTCGCGAGGACGTTGCGATTGACGTAGGGATCGAAGTCCTGGCCCCACGAGCCGCGAACGCCGGGCTGGCCGGCGAGGTGATAGACGACGTCGACGTCCTCGAGCAGTGTGACGAGCGGCGCCGACAGCAGGTCGAGACGCTGCAGCGTGAAGCTCGGGTTTCCGCTGAGCGGGGCGAGGTTCGCTTCCTTGCGCCGTGGGCTGTAGTAGTCGGTGAAGCAGTCGATCCCGATGACCTCGTCACCGTGGTCCACCAGCCGTTCACACAGGTGGGAGCCGACGAAACCCGCCGCCCCCGTCACGATCACCTTCATTGGCGAGCCGCCTCCGATTCTCCAAGCTCGTACGGCAATGCGTTCACCGCCGCGGCGAGCAGCCTGATCTCGTCCACTTGTCCGTGTTGAAGTGCGTTCACGGCGTACTCGGCCTGCGCCAGGATGAGTACGTCGCGCCAGCAGTCGGCCGGGAGCCCGAGAATCTCGAGGCCGCATTGGACGAAGTCGCGAAGCAACAGTCCCTGTCCGGTCCGCTCCGCCACGACGTCCGGCAGTGCGGACGCGGCATGCCGGACCGCGAAACCGCCGAGGTCCCTCAGCGGTTCGCCACTCGGCGCGCCGAGTCCCCAGTCGTCGACGCCGGTGACCTCGCCGTCCCGGACATAGGTGTGCTGCGGACACAGACAGCCGTGGACGGCGGTGCGCCGGACATCCAGACGGCCGATCCGTCCCCGCGCACGGTGGATCGCCCCGAGGGTGGCGGCGAGGTGGCGCGAGCCGACGTAGCGAGCGAGCAGCAGGTCGGCGGCTCGACCGCCCAGCACGGAGGTTGTCGCCAGACCGCCCGTGCTCAGCCACAGCGTGCTGAGCCAGGACGCGACGGCGTCGAGGTCGGCCCGGGTCAACGGAAGGATCTCCCGGGCACTCTCCAGCTCCTGGCCGGCGACCGCGCGCAGCACCATGGCCGGCCGATCGCCGACTGTCACGGGGGCGACCATCTGCGGCAGGGTCTCCGAGAGGCTCGGCGAGACACGAGCGCGCAGCTCTTCCAAGGTCCGCACCTCGGACTCGATGGCCGACTCCGAGCTGGGCCGATCCGCGACCGCGACCGCGAAGGTTGCGACTGGACTACCTGCTCGGCCCAGCAGGAGGCGACGCGTTCCCGGCGCTGCACCCCGAGTCATGTCGAGGACTTTGACGCCGGTTACGGTCAGGAAGATGTCCAGATTTCCCTGGTTGTCGACGTGCTCGCGCCCGACGTTCATGAGGCCACCGGCACGTCCAGCGGGAGGGTGGTTCGGGGCGGCCATCAGTAGTCGTCCGCGTAGGGGGCGGCCATCGCGGGTACGCTCGCCGCGGCCGGACTGTACTCGGGCAGCATCTCCCGCAGCTGCGCGCGCACGGCGACCGAGTCGTTCGCCGAAGCCGCGTCGTAGAGTCCCCGCAACCTGCGGCGCAACCCTTGCATCTGGGCATCTCCGTCGGTCTGGAAGATCCTCGGATGCTCGGTCTGCATCGGCCGCTCGTGCTCGCTGAACAACGTCTCCGCGAGCTTCTCGCCGTTACGCATCCCGGTGTACCGGATCTCCGGGTCGGTCACATTCATGAGCTTGGCGAAGGCCTGGACCACGTCGAGGATGCGGACCGGTTCACCCATGTCCAGGATGAAGGTCTCACCGTCCCCGGCCAGCCGGGCGGCCTCGACGACCAGGCCCGCCGCCTCTTCGATCGTCATGAAGAAGCGAGTCATCTCCGGGTGGGTGACCGTGACTGGCCGGCCGTTGCGGATCTGCTCGGTCAACACCGTCAGCAGGGATCCGCGGCTGCCCAGGACATTGCCGAACCGCACCGACGCCACCCGGGTACGACTGCCGGCCTCCTGCTGGACGATGATCTCGGCCAGCCGCTTCGACGCGCCGAGCACCGAGCTCGGGTCGGCTGCCTTGTCGGTCGAGATCAGGATGAAGCGCTCCGCATCATGCTGGATGGCCGCCCAGAGAACGTGCTCGGTACCGCGGACGTTGGACTTCACGGCTTCGCAGGGATGCCGCTCGAGCAGCGGTAGGTGCTTGTGAGCGGCGGCGTGGAAGACCACATCCGGCTTGGTCTCGGCGAAGATCTGGTCGATCCGGCTGCGGTCCCGAATGTCGGCGACCACGCAGTCCTCGTCGTCCAGCAGTCCCTCGCCCCACAACTCGAGCTGCAGACGGTGCAGATTGGACTCGTCGTGGTCGAGCATGACGAGCCGGCGTGGTCCGAAGCCGAACACCTGCCGGCACAGCTCACTGCCGATCGATCCACCGGCGCCGGTGACGAGGACGCACCGGCCCTCGATGATGGCGCCGGCCTCCGGGCTGACCACGTGGATCTCGTCTCGGCCGATCAGGCTTCCCACGTCCAGCCACCGCATGTCGCTGCCGACGATCGCCCGCTCGATGGCTGCCACGAACGACGGTAGATAACGCACGCTCGCGCCGGCGGCGGCAGCCGACGCCGCCACTTTCCGGAACTCGGCCGGATCCAGTCTCGGGATCGCGAGTACGACGACGTTGATGGCGTACTCCCGAGCGATATCCGTCAGATCAGTAAGCGTGCCGAGGACGCGCATGTCGTCGGTCCCGACCTTTGCAGGGTCGTCGTCCAGGAATCCGACGGGCTCGAGTCCGAACTCGGGTGCCGCGGCGAGATCGCGGGCGAGCGCGCGCCCGGCCACGCCGGCACCGACTACCAGGGTCCGCAGCAGACGGCCTCGCGTCGGCGGCAGACTCGGATCGATATGGTCGTTGAGGGCTGTCACCTGACGACCTCCTGAGAGCTGATCTGAAGACGTATGTTCGTGAGCGCGGCACAGACCGCGTCCACCTCGTCGTCACTCATTCCTTGATGCATGGGCAGCGAAAGCAGCTCCGGGAACACCGCGTCCGCTCCAGGCAGTCCGCCGTGCGGGATGACTGCGACCCGCCGGAAGTACGGCATGTGGTGGACCGGGATGAAGTGCACCGACGTGCCGATCCCTCGGGCCCCGAGGGCGTCCACGAGCGCGTCGCGGTCGACGCCGTACTCGGGCTTGACCCGGACCAGGTACAGATGCCATGCGTGGCGGCCCCGGCTCGGCGCGACCGGCAGCTCGAGCCCCGGGACACCGGCGAGCTCGGAGGCATAGCGGGCGGCGATCTCAACCCGCCGTCGTTGCCACTGATCGAGGTGTCTCAGCTGGGCCCGGCCGATCGCCGCCGCGATGTCGGTCAGATTGGCCTTCAGACCCGGCTCGATGACCGTGTACTGCCAGGAGCCGCCCGGCGCGTACCGGCGCCAGGCGTCCGCGGACATCCCGTGCAGGCGGGCGCTCCGTACCCAGGCAGCGAGATCGGCGTCGTCGGTCGTGATCATGCCGCCCTCGCCGATGGGCAGGTTCTTCGTGGCGTAGAAGCTGAAGCAGGCGGCCCGGGAGATGCTGCCGACCTCATGGTCGCCGACCCAGGTGCCGAGGCCGTGCGCGGCGTCCTCGACCACGTGTGACAGGGGCACGGCGGCCGCCTCGGCGAGCTCGCCGACGGGTGCCGGGTAGCCGCCGTAGTGCAGCACCACCATGGCATCGGCGCCGCCACAGCTCCGGGACGCGGACGCGCAGGTGTCTGGCGAGACCATGCCGGTCTCCGGGTCGACGTCGACGAGGACCGGGGTCAGCCCGGCATGGACGACGGCGGAAACCGCACCACAGAACGTGATGGTCGGGACGAGGACCTTCGCCTCAGCCGGCAGATGCAGCGACCGAAGGGCGAGCTCCACCGCCGCCGTACACGACGAGACCGTGACGGCATGTTCGGCGCCGACCCAGGCGGCGAACTCCTCCTCGAAGGCCACGCACTCCGGGCCGGTGGTGATCCATCCGGACGTGAGGACGCGCTCCGCCGCCGCTACTGCTTCCGGCACAATCACCGGCCGCGAGAATGGCACACTCTCGAGACCCATACGCCCCCTCGGCATGTCTCGGGGGGACAGGATCCCCGCCGTCGCTGGTGTGCTGCGAATCTATGGAGGATCCAACGACGTCGAATCAGCCGAAGTGGTGAGATCGACTACGCAACAAGGGCTAGGCCGACGTCCGCTGCTGGTTCGACTGCTCGCCGAGGCCGGCCTGCCGCGCGATCGACACCGCCGCCAGCGTGCTGTGGACGTCCAGCTTGCGCAGCATGTTGTTGATGTGCGTGCGCACCGTATGCGGCGACAGCACGAAGCGTTCGGCGATGTCCCGCCGGGTGAGGCCGTCCATCAGGCAGTTGAGAACCTCGAGCTCGCGGGTCGACAGGGACGACAGCACGCCGAGCGCTTCGACCCGGCTCTCCTGAGCCTCCAGCAAGGAGTCGAGGAGCGTCGTGACGAAGGCCGGCGGGAACCACGCCTCACCGCGATGCACGCCCCGGATGACCCGAACGAGATGCTCCGCCGACGCGCTCTTGCGCACCCAGCCTCGCACCCCGGCCCGTACCGCCGCGCAGAGCAGCGACGTGTCCTGGACCTCGGTGACGGCGACGACATGGAGTTCGTCGTCGTACGAGCGCAGCTTCTCGATCAGGCCCGGCGCCACTGTCTGGTGGTCGATGTTGGCCAACAGGAGGTCGACGTCACCGGCCGAGACCGCGGTTTGGATCCAGTCGGCGCTGGTGTGTGCCGCGACGACCTGAATGTCGGGCTGGAGGTTCAGCAGCAGCTCGAGTGCGTCGACCCAGGCCTGCTCCGGGAGCAGCAGCGCCACCTTGATCGGCTCCGAGCCGCAGCTCTCTACCGAGTTGCGGGATGCATCGTATGCCTGGATACGGATTGCTTCGCCCATGTCACGATCCACTCACTCGTACGAGGGCGGCTTCCCGCTGCTCCGGGGCAGCGGCAGACTCGGAGCGTTGCGCGACCTCGTCGTGAAGCAGGGCGACGGCCTGCAGCCGAGAATGCACTCCGAGTTTCGACAGGATGCTCTGCACGTGGGTCCGAGCGGTGCTGTCCGAGATCCGCAGCCGGGCCACGATCTCGGCGGTGTTGCGGCCGTCGACGAGCAGCTCGAGAACGTTCCGCTCCCGCGGCGTCAGCTGGCCGAGCAGGGACGCGCTCGTCGACCTCGATCCCGTGCGGCGGGTCGCCAGCTGCCGCAGCAGTGCCGGGTCGATCGCGATCTCCCCGCGGCCGGCCTGCTGGACGACGTCGCCGATGGTCTGGATGCTGTGGGACTTGCGGGTGAAGCCGGCGACGCCGATCTCCAGCGCCTGGCGCACCACCTCAGGCGAGCCCAGGCCGGTCAGGATGACGACCTTGGTCCGCGGATGCTGTTCGACCACGGCTCGAACCGCATCGAACCCGCCGCCGGACGGGAAGTCCACGTCGGTCACGAGTACGTCCGGCTCATGGAGCTCGACGGCCTTGACGGCCTCGTCCGGAGTCGTCGTCGTGGCCTCGATGCTCCAGCCACGCGCACTCAGCGCGGTGGAGATTGCCTCGAGCAGGAGTCGATGATCGTCGCAGAGCACCAGTCTCATGGCAGGCCCCTACAGCCGATCGCCGATAAAACGGGTCGGAGATGCATGTTGTTGCTCCCTGTCGCGGCGCCGCCCCATTTGCGCCCATTTTGCGGTTGTACCGCGACCGAACTAAAAGTGAACGGTAGTGGAACGAGCCGTTTCAAAGACAGGCCGTTAGACCCGACTTCATTCCGGCTACAAACCGTCACGTTGCGTGCTTTAGCAGCTTGACCTGCGGGTACGTGGCGACGAAACGCGACGGAGCTCCGACGCGACCTTGCTGCCTCCCTCTCGCAGCAACGCCGAGTCGGAGCTCCGCGGGCTCTCGGGCGCTACGGCACCGGAACGAACCGGATGCCGTAGCGGTACTTGTTGTGGAATCGCTTGCCGTCGGTCACGAACCAGACGCCACCCTCGACGGGCAGGATCTGGTAGCCGCCCTTGGCCTGCGGCATGACCGGGTTCCAGGCCATCGCCTTGCCGGTGACCGGGTCGACCGCCCCGCCACCGGGCCGCGACACCGCGCCCGGGCCGGCCGAGTCGCGACCGTACGGGTTGTCCAGCCACCGGCTGTGACCCTGGACGTAGACGGCGGCGCCGGTCACCGCGACCGAGTGCAGCGTGTCGCCGCCGGTGTAGTTGATCCAGGCCGGCTGCGTCGGCGTCAGATTCGCCGTGTTGAACCGCGCCACCGAGTCGCACAGCACCAGGCCCGGGCCCTCGCCGTTGATCCGGTGGCCGCCGGTCGAGGCGACCGCGAAGTACGAGCTGTCCGGTGCGAAGTCGACGTCGCGGACGTACATCTGGTACATCGGCCGGGTCTGGGCGTGGCAGCCGCGCGACGAGTGCGGGTAGTTCCATGGCGAGACGGTCGCGCCGTTGTCGGTCAGGTCGAGCATGACGATCCGCCAGTTGGCCTGGCCGTCGACCGAGGTGAAGTTGCCGACCGCCACCAGGTGCTGGCCGTCCGGGCTCACGTCGAAGCGGAAGACCTCCGGCCGGGTCGTGTACGGCAGCGGATCGCTGATCGCCACGTTGAGGTAAGTGGTCGGCTTGCCGGTCGCCGGGTTCAGCGACATCAGCCGCTTCTTGAAGGTGCCGCCGACGATCAGCTGCCCGTGGGTCAACTCCATGTCGGAGACCCGGCCGCCGGCGATCGTCGGGACGAAGCTCGGGTCGAGCGCGCCGGTCGTCACGTTGAGCTTGGCGATCGCCGTCCGCGGCTGCCCGTTGACGTTGCGGAACTCGCCGCCGATGTAGACGTTGTCGCCGTCGCCCAGGACCGACCAGACCTGGCCGTCGACCGAGGGAGCGAAGCCGCTGACCGCCCCGGTGTCGGCGTCGAAGGCGAAGACGTTGGTGCGGTCGTACGACGTGGTGCGGCTGCTGTTCTCGACCGCCCGGAAGTTGCCGCCGACGACCATCAGGTCGCCCACCTGGGTGATGGAGTAGGCCACCGGCCGGCCGACCGCGGGGGTCGACAGCAGGTTCGGCGTCCAGGCGACCGGGTCCTCGGACGCGACGGACGTGTGCTGGACATCGGACGCCATGGCCACCGCGGGCGTGGCCAGGCAGAGCGCGGCGGCTGCGATGACGCCGCGGACGAGTCGAACGTGCATGCAGAGGCTCCTGATCGCGGCACGGTTCCGTACGCCGCAGTGGTTTGATTGCGTCCCATCGGGTCGACGACTCACGAACGGTGAGCATCGACTACATCGGGATACATCCCGCGCGGAGGTCGATCCGTTACGGGTATTCCGGAGGTTTCACGGTCCGCAGGGGCAATATCACGCTCCGTCGGGGCAATTCGGGACGAATCGTCAGAGCCGCATCGACCGGCCGCGAGCGCAAAGCCGATCAAGTTCGCGGCCCGCCGTCGCCACACAATGGGGGTATGAGCCCGTCGAGCGACACCTTCGCCACCTTCGTCGGTGTGCTGTCGGATGCACTCGACGACCACGACGTGACCGCGACCGAGCTCGCCTCGCGGGCCCAGTTGTCCCGGTTCCACTTCGACCGGGTGATCGCGGCAACGGCCGGGGAACCGCCCGCGAGGTTCCGCCGCCGGGTGCTGCTCGAACGGGCCGCCTACCGCCTGCTGACCAGCGACGACACGATCCTCGACGTCGCGATCGAGGCCGGCTACTCCTCCCACGAGGCGTTCACCCGCGCCTTCGTCCGGGCGTACGGCGTCGCACCGGCGAAGTGGCGGCGGCACCCGACCCGGATCTCCATCGCCTCGCCAAGCGATGTCCACTTCCACCCTCCCGGCAGCCTGCGGCTGGCCGGCCGACAGAAGGTGCATTCCATGGACCTCGTCATTCGGATGGTCGAGCACCACGTCTGGCTGATCGGTCAGATGCTCGACCGCGCCGCCCGTCTCTCCGCCGAGCAGCTCGACACGCCGATCGAGGTGTCGGTCACCGGCGTCGACGACCAGCCGACCCTGCGCTCGCTGCTGTCGCGTCTGGTCGGCCAACTCGACATGTGGGGTTCGGCGATGGAGGGGCGCGACTACGACTTCGCGGTCGAGCGCGACGAGAGTGTGCTCCACATGCAGAGCCGGCTGGCCGAGGTCGGACCGGCCTTCGTCGCCGCCGTGCGTGAAGTCTGCGACCAGGCACGGCTCGACGACGCCGTGATCTGCCCGGGCGAGACCATCGAGGTCTACACCTACGGCGGCATGATCGCGCACGTCCTGACCTTCGCGGCGCATCGCCGTACCCTCGTCGCCGGCGCCCTGTGCGACGCGGGCTACGACGACCTCGACGGCGGCGACCCGATCCGGTGGATCGCCGACTCATGAGCCCGACACCTCGGCTGTTGACGGTCAACGTCGTGTACGCGATCCGGCGCGGACCGACCCGGCTCACCGCGATCGACAAGCGACCGGTCTCCGGTCCGGTGAGTGTCGGTGAGCTGGGCCTGGACGGCGACCGGCAGTGCGACACGCCCAACCACGGCGGCCCGGACAAGGCGCTCTATGCGTACGCCAGTGAGGACTCGACGTGGTGGACCGGCGAGCTCGACCGCGACATCCCGCCGGGACTGTTCGGCGAGAACCTCACGACGCAAGACCTCGACGTCACCGGCGCCCTGATCGGTGAGCGCTGGCGAATCGGCGGCCGGGACCGAGGCGTGCTCGTCGAGGTCCGGATGCCACGGACGCCCTGCGACAACCTGTCGGGGCGGATGGGCGATCCGGGATTCCACAAGCGGTTCGCCGCGTCGCGTCGGGTGGGTGCCTACCTCAGCGTGCTCGAACCGGGCACGATCGAGGCCGGCGACCGGATCGAGATCGCCTATCGGCCCGAGCATGATCTCAGCGTCGGCGGCTACTTCGACCCGCCCGATCCCGACCGGATGCGCCGCGTCCTCGACACCGGCATCGACCTGGCCGGGATCGTCCGCCGCCGCGCGCAGCGGGTCGCCGCTCACACCTGACGGTTCGGCGTTCGATCAGGCGCTGCGCGACACGACCAGGTCGCAGAGTGCCTCGAGGGCGGTCCGGGCCGGCACGTCCGGCAGCGGCGCGAGCACCTCGCGGGCCTCGTCAGCGCGGGCCTGGACGTACGCCCGGGCGTCGTCGATCGCGGAGTGCCGCCGGAGCAGGTCCAGCGCCTCGGCATGCAGCGCGTCGTCGGACAGGTCCGAGCGCAGCAGCTCCTGGAGCCGGGCGTCGGCCGGATCGGTCGACGCCATCGCCAGCAGCGCCGGCAGCGTGGGCACGCCCTCGCGCAGGTCGGTGCCCGGCGTCTTGCCCAGGTCACCCGCCTCGCTCGCCACGTCGATGATGTCGTCGGACAGCTGGAAGCAGCTCCCGATACGTTCGCCGAACTCGGTCAGCGCCGCCTCGACCTCGGCCGGGGCGCCGGAGCACTTGGCCCCGAACCGGGCCGACGTGGCGATCAGCGAGCCCGTCTTGTCGGCGACGACCGACAGGTAATGCGCCAGCGGATCCTGGCCGTCGGCAGGTCCGAGGGTCTCGCGGATCTGCCCCTGGACCAGCCGGCCGAACGTACGCGCCTGGATGTCGACCGCCTCCGGGCCGAGCGACGCCACGATGATCGATGCCCGGGCGAACAGGTAGTCGCCCACCAGGATCGCGATGTTGTTGTCCCATCGGGCATTGGCACTCGGGGCTCCGCGCCGCAGCAGCGCCTCGTCCATGACGTCGTCGTGATAAAGCGTGGCGACATGCGTCAGCTCGACGACCTGCGCGGCCGACAGCACCTCGGGTGCGCCGGGGTCACCGAACTCGGCGGTCAGCAGCACCAGCATGGGCCGAAAGCGCTTGCCGCCGGCGTCGAGCAGATGGCGTGCCGCCTCGGTCACGAAGGGCATGTCGGCCCCGACGGCCGACGCCAGCTCGCGCTCCACCTCGTCAAGTCGGTTCCGCAGCCGTGCTTCGAGTTCGGCGTCGACGTCGGGGATCCCCAACGAGGTTTCGGTGTTCAACGTACGAAGGCTCCTGCGTTCTGTGCCAGATCAAGCACCGGCCCGGGCACGATGCCGAGCGCGAGCGTCACCACCACGGCGACCGCCACGACCGTTGCGGTCATCGCACTGGGCATCGCGACGCTCGGCCCCTCACCGACCGGGTCGGAGAAGTACATCAACACGATGACACGGACGTAGAAGAACGCCGCCACCGCGCTCAGCACCACGCCGACCACGACCAGCGGCCAGGCGCCACCCGACCAGGCGGCGCTGAACACCGCCCACTTGCTGGTGAAGCCGCTCGTCAGCGGGATGCCGGCGAACGCGAGCAGGAAGAATGCGAAGACTCCGGCGAGGACCGGGGACGTCTTGCCGAGGCCCGCCCACCGCGACAGGTGGGTCGCCTCGCCGCCGGTGTCGCGCACCATCGTCACGACCGCGAACGCGCCGATGGTCGAGAAGCCGTAGGCCGTGAGGTAGAACAGCACGCCCTGCAGGCTGGTCAGACCGGTCCCCGAGAACGCCCCGGCGAAGCCGACCAGCAAGAACCCGGCATGCGCGATCGCGGAGTAGGCCAGCATCCGTTTGATGTCGGTCTGGGTCAACGCGATGATCGAGCCGACCAGCATGGTGAGGCAGGCGACGATCCAGATGATGGGTCGCCAGTCCCACTGGGCTCCGCCGAAAGCAACGTAGAAGACTCGCAGCAGGGCACCGAACGCGGCGACCTTGGTCCCGGCCGCCATGAACGCCGTGATCGACGTCGGCGCGCCCTGGTAGACGTCCGGGGTCCAGGAGTGGAACGGCGCAGCGGACACCTTGAACAGCAGGCCGACCGCGATCAGCCCCATGCCGGCCAGCAGCAGGTTCTGCGCATCGGTACGGTTGCTGACCGCCTGGTCGATCCCGGCCATCGTGAACGAGCCCGCATAGCCGTAGGTCAGCGCGATGCCGTACAGGAAGAACGCCGACGAGAAGGCGCCGAGCAGGAAGTACTTCATCGCCGCTTCCTGGCTGATCAGCCGGCGGCGACGGGCCAGCCCGCACAGCAGATAGAGCGGCAGGCTCAGCACCTCGAGTGCGACGAACATGGTCAGGAGGTCGTTGGCGGCCGGGAAGATCAACATGCCGGCGACGGCGAACAGCGCCAGCGGGAAGACCTCGGTGTGCTCGATGCCGCGGGTGGAGACCTCGCGCTCGGCGTCGGTGCCGGGGAGCGCGGCGGCCTGCCCGGCGAACGCGGTGACGCCGCCTTCGAGCCGGCGCTCGGCCATCAGCATCACCGAGATGATCGACAGGGCGAGCAGCACGCCCCACATGAAGACCGTGGGTCCGTCGACTGCGAGGGCGCCCTCGGCCACGATCTGCCCGCGGGCGGCGTCACCGTCGACCGGCGTCAGGTCGGCCGCGACCCAGATGGTGCCGACCAATGCCGCGCCGAGAGCGGCGAGGGTCAGCGTCACCTGGGCGAAGTAGCGGTACGCCCGCGGCAGCACGGCCTCGAGCACGACGCCAACGCAGGCGGCGCCCAGCACGATCAGCAGCGGGTAAATCGAGCTGTACTGGATCGTCGGCTGCTCGAAGGTCACGTCCGCGACCAGCGTGGACGTCATCGGTTGCTCCCTTCGACGCTCTGTGGCTCGACCACCGGGACATCGGGCGTGGTGTCAGGGACCGGCACGTTCTGCAGCGTGGCGTCGACCGCCGGGTTGATCACGTCGAGCAGCGGCTGCGGCGCGAACCCGAGCCCGATCAGCAGGGCGACCAGCGGCGCGAGGGCCGCGATCTCCCTGCGACCGAGGTCGGTGATGCCGGCGTTGTCCTCGCGCAGTGGGCCGGTCATCGTGCGCTGGTACATCAGCAGCACGTAGATCGCACCCAGGATGATGCCGGTGGCGGCGAAGACGGCCGCGGTCTTGGAGAACGTGAAGGTGCCGGCGAGCACCAGGAACTCGCTGACGAACGGCGCCAGTCCGGGCAGCGACAAGGTGGCGAGCACCGCGACCATGAAGATGCCCGACATCAGCGGCGCGACCTTCTGTACGCCGCCGAAGTCCGAGATCCGCTTGGACCCGCGGCGTTGGATCAAGAAGCCGGTCACCAAGAACAACGCCGCTGTGGCGAGGCCGTGGTTGACCATGTAGAGGGTCGAACCGGAGGCGGACACGCTGGTGAACGCGAAGATGCCCAGGACGATGAAGCCGAAGTGCGAGACCGACGCGTAGGCGATCAGGCGGCGGATGTCGTCCTGGCCGATGGCGAGCAGCGCACCGTAGATGATCGAGATGACTGCCAAGGTGATGACCACCGGGCTGGCCCAGTCCGACGCCTCCGGGAACAGCTGGAGGCAGAACCGGATCATGCCGAAGGTGCCGATCTTGTCGAGGATGCTCACCAGCAGCACCGAGGTGCCCGGCGTGGCCTCGCTGGCGGCGTCGGGGAGCCAGGTGTGCACCGGCCACATCGGCGCCTTGATCGCGAACGCGGCCATGAAGCCGAGGAACAGCCAACGCGCCGTGGTCTGGTCGATCGGGACCTGCGTCAGCTCCGACAGCAGATAGGTCGAGCCGAACTGCGAGTCGGCCGACACGACGAAGAGCCCGATCACCGAGGCGAGCATCAGCAGTCCGCCGAGCAGTGAGTAGAGCAGGAACTTCACCGCTGCGTACGAGCGCTGCGCCCCTCCGTAGCCGCCGATCAGGAAGTAGATCGGGATCAGGGTCGCCTCGAACAAGACGTAGAACAAGAACACGTCGGTCGCGGCGAAGACGCCGATCGCGAGGCCTTCGAGGAACAGCATCCAGGCGAAGTAGGCGTTGACACTCCACCGGCCGGACTCGCCGTCGTTCCAGGACGCCAGCACGACGATCGGAACGAGCACCGTGGTCATCAGGATCAGGGCGAGCCCGATGCCGTCGACACCGACGGCGTAGTGGGCGCCGAACGCCTCGATCCAGGTGTGTTCCTCGGTGAACTGGTAGCCGCCACCGGTGTCGTAGCCGGTGGACATGATGATCGCCAGCACCAGTGGGATCAGCGAGATGCCGAAGGCCGCCTGCTTGGGCAGCTCACCGCCGCGGCTGCGCGGCAGCAGCAGCAGAACGAACGCGCCGACGAGGGGCGCCGCTGCAATGACGGTCAACCACGGGAAGTCGTTCACGCTTCCTCCTCAACCGTCGGCAACGTCGGAACGTGGTGTGGAACGGACGTCGTGATCACGCGAGGTTCACCGCCAGAATCCCCAGGACGACGATCACGGCACCGCCCAGGAAGGCCAGTGCATAGGATCGGACGAACCCGGTCTGGATGCGTCGAACGCGTCCCGAGGTCCCCCCGATCAACGCGGCGATGCCGTTGACCATGCCGTCGATGCCTCGGTTGTCGAAGTAGACCAGGGACCGGGTGAGGTACTGGCCCGGCCGCATGAAGACCGCCTCGTTGAACGCATCACCGTAGAGATCGGCTCGCGCGGCCCGAGTGAGTACGGACCCTCGGGGCGCCACCGCCGGCACCGGGCGGGTGCCGTACATCCACCAGGAGATGGCGATGCCGATCGCCACGACGACCAGGATCAGCAGGGTCAGCACGAGCGTCGGGATGCCCAGCTCGTGGTGCTCCTCCGGACCGACGACCGGCGTGAGGAAGTCGACGATCCAGTCGCCGGCGATCAGCAGACCGCCGAAGGCGGCGAGACCGGCCAGGATCATCAGCGGGATCGTCATGATCTTGGGCGACTCGTGCGGGTGCGCCTCCTCGGCCCATCGCTTCTCGCCCTCCCAGGTCATCAGCATGACGCGGGTCATGTAGAACGCGGTGATCCCGGCGCCCAGCAAGGCGGCGAGCCCGACGATGACGTTGTCGGCCATCGCGGCCTCGATGATCTTGTCCTTGCTCCAGAAGCCGGACAGCGGCGGGAAACCGATGATCGCGAGGTAGCCGATGCCGAACGTGGCGAAGGTGATCGGAAGGTACTTCCGCAGCGCGCCGTAGCGCCGCATATCGACCTCGTCGTTCATCCCGTGCATGACCGAGCCGGCGCCGAGGAACAGGTCGGCCTTGAAGAAGCCGTGGGTCAGCAGGTGGAAGATCGCCAACGCGTAGCCCGCGGGACCGAGGCCGGCGGCCAGCATCATGTAGCCGATCTGGCTCATCGTCGATCCGGCGAGGGCCTTCTTGATGTCGTCCTTCGCGCAGCTGATGATCGCACCGAACAGGACGGTGACGATGCCGACGATGACCACCGCGGTCTGGGCCGTGTCGGTCGTGTTGTAGATGAAGTTGGACCGGACGATGAGGTAGACCCCGGCGGTCACCATCGTCGCCGCATGGATCAGCGCCGAGACCGGCGTCGGACCCTCCATCGCGTCGAGCAGCCAGCTCTGCAGCGGCACCTGGGCCGACTTGCCGCAGGCGCCGAGCAGAAGCAGCAGCCCGAGCGCGGTCTGGGTCCCCGTCGACGCGTCGCCGATGCCGGCCGCCACGCCGGAGAACGACATGGTGCCGAACGTCGAGAACATCAGCATGATCCCGATCGCCAGGCCGAAATCACCGACCCGGTTGACGATGAACGCCTTCTTGGCCGCCACCGCCGCCGAGTTCTTGTGCAGCCAGAACCCGATCAGCAGGTAGGACGCCAGACCGACGCCCTCCCAGCCGAGGAACAGCGCGAGGTAGTTGTCGGCCAGGACGAGCAGCAGCATCGCCGCGACGAACAGGTTCATGTAGCCGAAGAACCGCCGCCGCCGCTCGTCCTCGGCCATGTAGCCGATCGAGTAGACGTGGATGACGCCGCCGACACCGGTGATCAGCAGGACGAACAACGCCGACAACGGGTCGTAGAGCAGGCCCATGTTGACGTGGAAGGTGCCAGCGTCGATCCAGGTGTAGAGATTCTGTCCGATCGATCGGTCGTCGTCGCTCCGGCCGAGCAGGGTCACGAACATGACCAGCCCCAGCGCGAACGACACCAACGGTGAGATCGCGCCCAGCAGATAACCCCACGAGTCCGTACGGCGCCCGCCGATCAGCAGGATCGCCGCACTCGCCAGGGGCAGCGCGATCAGCAGCCACAGGAGGGCGAACACACCGTCCGCACTCGCTACCTCAGCCACGACTCACTCCGTCCATCAGACAGGGCCCCTAGTACTTCAGCAGGCTGGCGTCGTCGACCGACGCCGACCGGCGGGTACGGAAGATCGCCACGATGATCGCCAGGCCGACGACGACCTCGGCGGCGGCGACCACCATCACGAAGAACGCCGCGATCTGCCCGTCGAGGTTGCCGTGCACGCGAGAGAACGTGACGAACGCCAGGTTGGTGGCGTTGAGCATCAGCTCGATGCACATGAAGACGACGATCGCGTTGCGCCGGACCAGCACGCCGACCGCGCCGATCGTGAACAGCAACGCCGACAGCGTCAGGAACGGGGTCGGGTCCATCACTGACCGCCCTCCCCGTCCTCACCGCCGGCTTGGAGCTCCACCGTCTTGTCGACGCGGCGGATGTTCCCCCTGATCTGCAGCACCTTGGACACCGAGCTCTCCGCGATCGACCCGTCCGGCAGCAGCGCCGGCGTGTCGACGGCGTTGTGCCGGGCGTAGACACCGGGCGTCGGCAGCGGACCGAGATGCTTACCGTCCTCGGTCCAGTCGCGCATCCGCTGCTCGACGAGATCGCGCTGGGTCGGCTTCGGCGTCAGCCGCTCCCGGTGCGCGAGCACCATCGCGCCGAGGACCGCCGTGATCAGCAGAGCGCTGGTCGCCTCGAAGGCGAAGATGTACTTGGAGAACAACAGCACCGCGATGCCTGGGACGTTGCCGTCCGCATTGGCCTCGTCGAGTCCGACCACGACGCCCACCGACGTCTGGGCGACGCCAACGGCCACCGTGATGCCGAACAGCACGCCGACGATGGTTGCGGCCAGCCGCTGGCCCTTGATCGTCTCCACGATGGAGTCCGACGAGTCGACGCCGACCAGCATCAGGACGAAGAGGAACAGCATCAGGATCGCGCCGGTGTAGACGATGATCTGTACCGCGAACAGGAACGGCGCGTCCTGCACGGCGTAGAGCATCGCGAGGCCGATCATCACGACAGCGAGCAGCAGCGCTGCATGCACGGCCTTGCGCGCGAACACCATGCCGAGTGCCGCCGCGACCATGATCGGCGCCAGGATCCAGAACGCGGTCACGTCGTGCTCCCCTGGTCGGCCGGGGCACTGGTCAGGCCGCGGTAGTAGTCACCCTCGTCCTGGCCGAGCCGCATCGGATGCGGGGGCTCCTCCATGCCGGGCAGCAACGGCGCCAGCAGGTCGGTCTTCTCGTAGATCAGCGACTCCCGCGAGTCGTCGGCGAGCTCGTACTCGTTGGTCATCGTCAGCGCCCGCGTGGGACAGGCCTCGATGCACAGGCCGCACAGGATGCAGCGCAGGTAGTTGATCTGGTAGACGCGGCCGTAGCGCTCACCCGGCGAGAAGCGCTCCTCGTCGGTGTTGTCGGCGCCCTCGACGTAGATCGCGTCGGCCGGGCAGGCCCAGGCGCACAGCTCGCAGCCGACGCACTTCTCCAGACCGTCGGGCCAGCGGTTGAGCTGGTGGCGACCGTGGAATCGCGGAGCGGTCGGCTTCTTCTCGAAGGGGTACTCCTCGGTGACCACCTTCTTGAACATCGTCCGGAAGGTGACGCCGAACCCGGCCACCGGGTCCCAGAACTGCTCCTTGAGATTAGCCATCGCTGTCGCGCTCCTCTGCGTCCTGGTCTGAGGGAACCGTGACCACGCGCTGAACCTCGTCCTCCTGCTGACCCGGCATCGGCGGCACAGGGTATCCACCCGCGAACGCGTCGAACGCCTCCGGCTCCGGCTCGGGCTCCTCCTTGCGCTCGGGCAGGAACGCCGTGAGCAGCAGGATCGCGACGGCGGCACCGGCGACGATCAGCAGCGTCTGCTGGTTGAGGCTGGACTCCGAACGGATCAGCCGGACCATGCCGACGCCCATCGTCCAGACCAGCGCGACCGGGATCAGGATCTTCCAGCCGAGCTTCATGAACTGGTCGTAGCGCATCCGCGGCAGCGTCCCGCGCAGCCAGACGAAGATGAAGATGAAGAACATCACCTTGGCGAGGAACCACACGACCGGCAGGTAGCCCTCGTTGGCCTGGTCCCACAGCGAGATCGGCCACGGCGCCCGCCAGCCGCCGAGGAACATCGTGGTCGCCAGCGCCGCGACGGTGACCATGTTGATGTACTCGGCGAGGAAGAACAGCGCGTACTTCAGCGACGCGTACTCGGTGGCGAACCCGGCGACCAGCTCACCCTCGGCCTCCGGCAGGTCGAACGGCGCCCGGTTGGTCTCGCCGACCATCGAGATCATGTAGATCAGGAACGACGGCAGCAGTGGCAGTGCGAACCAGACGTTGTCCGCCTGGGCGGCGACGATGCCGGACATCGACATCGTGCCCGCGTACATGAACACCGCGACCAGCGACAGGCCCATCGCGACCTCGTACGAGATCATCTGGGCACTCGACCGCAGGCCGCCGAGCAGCGGGTACGTCGACCCGGAGGCCCAGCCGGCCAGCACGATGCCGTACACGCCGACCGATGTGACCGCCAGGATGTAGAGGACACCGACCGGCAGGTCGGTCAGCTGCAGCGGGGTCTGGATGTCGGTGAAGGGGATCGTCACGACCGGACCGAGCGGGATCACCGCCCAAGCGATGAACGCCGGGACCGTCGCGATCACCGGCGCCAGGATGTAGACCGCCTTGTGGGCCGCCTTCGGGACCAGGTCTTCCTTCAAGGCGAGCTTGATGCCGTCGGCCAGGCTCTGCAGGAGTCCGAACGGCCCGTGCACATTGGGGCCGACCCGATTCTGCATCCGGGCCACCACGCGGCGCTCGAACCAGATGTTGAACAGCGTCAGCACCACGAGCAGCACGAAGATGAGGACAACCTTGAGGACGATGACCCACCAGGGATCGTCGCCGAAGACGTTGAGGGTGGCGTCGTAGGTGGTGTCGGCGGCGGTGGGAAGCGTCACGACGGGGCTCCCTTCTCGAGCCGCACCACATCGCCCTCACCGACGTTGAGGAGCCGGTTGAGCGGCAGGCCGGCGGAGTTCTGCGGCGCCCACGCGACGTTGTCGGGCAGGTCGGCCGACTCGACCGGGAGCGCGACCGCGCCCGTGTCGGTACGCAGCACCACCTCGTCGCCGTCGGCGAGGTCGAGCGACCGCATCGTGGCCACCGAGAGCCTCGCCATCGGAGTACGGGCGGTCGCCGCGAGGTAGGGATCGCCTTCCTGCAGGCGGCCGTCGTCGAGCAGTTGCCGCCAGGTCGACAACACCGCCGAGCCCGATGACGTGGCGGGCGCGCCGACCGGCTCGACCGTCGGCATCGGCGCTCGATCGCCGTCCCAGGCGCCGAGCGCGGACAACTCGGCCCGGGCCTGCTCGACGGTACGGAAGCCGAGCGAGGCGTCCATCTCCTCGGCGATGCCGGCCAGCACCCGAAGGTCAGGGATCGTGGACGTGTCGGGCAGCACCGCGTCGAACGGGCGCAGCCGGCCCTCCCAGTCGACGAAGGCGCCAGACCGCTCGGCCACGGCTGCCACCGGAAGCACCACATCGGCACGCTCGGTGACCTCGCTGGCCCGAATCTCGAGGGAGACCACGAACTCGGCCTGGTCGACGGCCGCGACCGCCGCGTCCGGATCGGGCAGGTCGACCAGCTCCACGCCGCCGACGACCAGCGCCTTCAGCAGCCCGGAGCGGACCGCCTCGAGGATGCCGTCGGTGTCGCGGCCGACCAGGCCGGGCAGCAGATCGGCGTTCCACGCGGCGGCGACCTCGGAGCGCGCCATCGGGTCCTCGACCGGGCGACCGCCGGGCAGCAGGTTGGGCAGGCAGCCGGCGTCGACGGCGCCACGCTCACCTGCTCGCCGCGGCACCCAGCCCAGCTTGGCGCCGGTCTCACCGGCGAGATCCGCGGCCACACTGAGGGCGCCCGGCGACGTCGCCAGCCGCTCGCCGACGAGGATCACGTCACTGGCGCTCAGCCGGATCCGCGGGTCGTCGGTCAGCCGGCTCAGCGCCGCCGCCTCGTCACCCGGCGCGGTCGGGATCAGCCGGCCGTCCAGCTTGTCCAGCCCACGCGTGGTGTGACTCGCGATCGCGATGACCCGGGTGCCGTGGCGCTGGGCCTTGCGCAGCCGCAGAAAGATGATCGGCGACTCGTCCTCCGGCTCGAAGCCGACCAGGACCACGGTCTTGGCCCGCTCGAGATCGGAGTAGGTCACCGTCAGCCCGGTGCCGCCGACTCCGGCCGCGAGGAACCCGGCCTCCTCCTCGGAGTGGGCCCGGGCCCGGAAGTCGATGTCGTTGGTGCCGAGCACGGTGCGGGCGAACTTGCCGTAGGCGTAGGCGTCCTCGATCGTCAGCCGGCCACCGGCGAGCACACCGACCCGCCCCTGCGCCGCCGCCAGACCGCGTCCGGCGACCGCAAGGGCCTCCGGCCACGACGCCGGTCGCAGCGACCCGGAGTCCTCGTCTCGTACGAGCGGGTGCGTGAGCCGATCGGCGAGGCCGGTGTAGCCGAACGCGAAGCGGCCCTTGTCGCAGTTCCACTCCTCGTTGACCTCGGGATCGTCGCCGGCCAGCCGGCGCATCACCTTGCCGCGCCGGTTGTCGACGCGCAGCGCGCAGCCGGCCGCGCAGTGCTCGCAGACGCTCGGGCTCGAGACCAGGTCGAACGGCCGGGCCCGGAACCGGTACGCGGCGCTCGTCAGCGCTCCGACCGGGCAGATCTGGATCGTGTTGCCCGAGAAGTACGACTCGAACGGCTGCTTCTCGTAGATCCCGACCTGCTGCAGCGCCCCCCGCTCGAGCATGTCGATGAACGGGTCGCCGGCGATCTGCTCGGAGAACCGGGTGCACCGGGCACACAGCACGCAGCGCTCCCGGTCCAGCAGGACCTGCGGCGAGATGCTGATCGGCTTCGGGAAGGTGCGCTTGGTCTCGTGGAAGCGGGACTCGCCGTGGCCGTGCGACATCGCCTGGTTCTGCAACGGGCACTCGCCGCCCTTGTCGCAGATCGGGCAGTCCAGCGGGTGGTTGATGAGCAGGAACTCCATGTTGCCGTGCTGTGCCTTGTTGGCGACCGCGGAGGTCTCCTGCGTACGGACCACCATGTTGTCGGCGACCGCGAGGGTGCACGACGCCTGCGGCTTCGGGAACGGCCGGCCGTTGCCCGCGTCCGGGACCTCGACGAGACACTGGCGGCAGGCGCCGACCGGATCGAGCAGCGGGTGGTCGCAGAACCGCGGGACCTCGACGCCGATCAACTCGGCAGCCCGGATCACCAGGGTGCCCTTGGGAACGCTGACCTCGACGTCGTCGATCGTCACGGTGACGAGATCCTCGCGCGGCACCATCTCGCCGCTCGAGGTGGTCACGAGCTCAGTCATGCCGACACTCCCGCGGTCGCGAACAGCGTGGACGCCTCCGGGTCGAACGGGCAGCCGCCTTGGGCCAGGTGGTCGAGGTACTCCTGCCGGAAGAACTCGATCGACGACGTGATCGGTGCGACGGCGCCGTCGCCGAGTGCGCAGAACGCCCGGCCGAGGATGTTGTCGCACTGGTCGAGCAGCAGGTCGAGATCGGCCTCACTGCCTTCGCCGTTCTCGAGCCGCTGCAGCACCTGTACCAGCCACCAGGTGCCCTCGCGGCACGGCGTGCACTTGCCGCAGGACTCGTGCTTGTAGAACTCGGTCCACCGCAGCGCGGCCCGGACCACACAGGTCGTCTCGTCGAAGATCTGCAGCGCCTTGGTGCCGAGCATCGAGCCGGCCGCGACCATGCCTTCGAAGTCCAGCGGCGCATCGAGGTGCTCGTCGGTGAGCAGCGGCGTCGACGAGCCGCCGGGGGTCCAGAACTTCAGCCGATGACCCTCGCGTACGCCACCGGCCAGATCGAGCAGCTCGCGGAGCGTGGCGCCCATCGGCGCTTCGTACTGACCGGGCTTGGTGACATGGCCGGACAGCGAGTAGAGCGTCATGCCCTTCGACTTCTCGGTGCCCATCGACTCGAACCAGCGCGCGCCGTTCTGGATGATGCACGGCACCGACGAGATCGACTCGACGTTGTTGACGACGGTCGGGCAGGCGTAGAGACCGGCGACCGCGGGGAACGGCGGACGCAGCCGGGGCTGCCCACGCCGACCCTCGAGCGAGTCGAGCAGCGCGGTCTCCTCACCGCAGATGTACGCGCCCGCGCCGGCGTGCACGATGATGTCGAGGTCGAAGCCGGAGCCCTTGATGTTCTTGCCGAGGTAGCCGGCCCGGTAGGCCTCCGCCACGGCCTGCTGGAGGCGCCGCACGACATGCAGGACCTCACCGCGGATGTAGATGAACGCGGTGCTCGCCCGGATCGCGTAGGAGGCGATGATGGCGCCCTCGATCAGGGTGTGCGGGCTGGCCAGCATGAGCGGGATGTCCTTGCAGGTGCCCGGCTCGGACTCGTCGGCGTTGACGACCAGGTAGATCGGCTTGTCGCCGCCTTGCGGGATGAAGCCCCACTTCATGCCGGTCGGGAAGCCGGCGCCGCCACGGCCGCGCAGGCCGGAGTCCTTGACCGTCTCGATCACCTCGCCGGGCTGCATCCGCAGTGCCTTCGGCAGCGCCTGGTAGCCGCCCTGCTTCTCGTACGAGCGCAGCGTCCAGGCCCGCTCGGCGTCCCAGTTGTCGCTGAGCACCGGGGTCAGCGGATCAGGCATCCTTGCCCCCCTTCGTCTCCGCCCCGGACTCGCTGATCTTGGTCTCCGACTCGGCGCGCCGGGTGTCGGCCTGCTCGGCCGCGTCGACGGCGCCGGTGGGCTTCGTCCCAGTCGTGCCGGTGCCGGACGGCGCCCGCCAGCCACGGCGACGGGCCAGAGCCAGTCCGGCCAGCGTCGCCGGTCCGGCCGCCGGACCCTCGTCGGCACGCCCGTCCGGATAGCCCGCGAGCACCCGCTCGGCCTCCCGCCAGCTGGAGATCCGGGCGCCACGAGAGGCGCGCACGTCCTCGCCGGAGCGCAGCGAGTCGACCAGCTGAGCCGCCGACTCCGGCGTCTGGTTGTCGAAGAACTCCCAGTTGACCATCACGACCGGCGCGAAGTCGCAGGCCGCGTTGCACTCGATGTGCTCCAGCGTGATCTTGCCGTCCTCGGTGGTCTCGTCGTTGCCGACGTCGAGGTGGTCCTTGAGGCGTTCGAAGATCGCATCGCCGCCCATGATTGCGCACAGCGTGTTAGTGCAGACGCCGACGTGGTGCTCGCCGACCGGACGCCGCTTGTACATCGTGTAGAAGGTCGCCACGGCGGCCACCTCGGCGGCCGTCAGGTTCAGCACCTCGGCGCAGGCCTCGATGCCGGCGGTCGTCACGCAGCCCTCGACCGACTGCACCAGGTGCAGCATCGGCAGTAGGGCCGAGCGGGCCTCCGGATAGCGCCCGGCGATCTCGTGCAGCTCGGCCAAAGTCTGGCTGGACAGCCGTGGCTCGTCGGCCTCGGCCATGCCGGAGGTCGGCTCGGTCACCGGTCGACACCTCCCATCACCGGGTCGATGCTCGCGATCGCGACGATCACGTCGGCGACCATGCCACCCTCGGCCATCACCGAGGTGCACTGCAGGTTGACGAACGACGGATCGCGGAAGTGCGCCCGGAACGGCCGCGTGCCGCCGTCGGAGACGACGTGACAGGCGAGCTCGCCGCGTGGCGACTCGACGACGCCGTACGCCTGACCCGGCGGCACGCGGAACCCCTCGGTCACCAGCTTGAAGTGGTGGATCAGGGCCTCCATCGACTCGCCCATGATGTGCTTGATGTGCTCGGCGGAGTTGCCAAGGCCGTCGGAGCCGAGCTGCAACTGGGCCGGCCAGGCGATCTTCTTGTCGGCGACCATGACTGGCGCGCCCTCGAGTCCGGCCAGCCGGTCGACGCACTGCTCGATGATCCGCAGCGACTCCCACATCTCCTGCAGCCGGATCCTGAACCGGCCGTACGAGTCGCAGGTGTCCCACGTGACGACGTCGAACTCGTAGTCCTCGTAGCCCCAGTAGGGCTGCTTGCGCCGCAGGTCCCAGGGGTAGCCGGTGGCCCGGAGGACGGGTCCGCTGGCGCCGAGCGCGAGACAGCCGGCCAGGTCGAGGTAGCCGACGTCGACCAGGCGGCCCTTGAAGATCGGGTTCGCGTTGCAGAGGGCGGCGTACTCCGGCAGCCGCTTCTTCATCAGCTTGACGAAGTCGCGGATCTGGTCGAGCGAGCCGTCCGGCATATCCTGCGCGACCCCGCCGGGCCGGATGAAGGCGTGGTTCATGCGCAGGCCGGTGATCGTCTCGAACAGGTCGAGCACCAGCTCCCGCTCGCGGAAGCCGATCGTCATCACGGTGAGTGCGCCGATCTCCATGCCGCCGGTCGCGATCGCCACCAGGTGCGACGAGATCCGGTTGAGCTCCATGAGGAGGACCCGCATGACCCGCGCCTTCTCGGGCACGTCGTCGTCGATCTCGAGGAGCCGCTCGACGCCCATGACGTAGGCGGCCTCGTTGTAGAACGGCGACAGGTAGTCCATCCGGGTGCAGAACGTGACGCCCTGCGTCCAGGTGCGGAACTCCATGTTCTTCTCGATGCCGGTGTGCAGGTAGCCGATGCCGCAGCGGGCCTCGGTCACCGTCTCACCGTCGAGCTCGAGGATCAGCCGGAGCACGCCGTGGGTCGACGGGTGCTGCGGACCCATGTTGACGACGACACGCTCCTCGCCGGACTCGCTGGTCCCGGACACGACGGAGTCCCAGTCCTGGCCGCTGACGGTGAAGACCGTGCCGGTGGACGTCTCGGTCGTGCTCGCGTACGGATCGCTCATCAGGCGTATGACCTCCGCTCGTCTGGCGGCGGGATGGTGGCCCCCTTGTACTCGACCGGAATGCCACCAAGCGGGTAGTCCTTGCGCTGCGGATGGCCCGGCCAGTCGTCGGGCATCTGGATCCGGGTCAGCGCGGGATGGCCGTCGAAGACGATGCCGAAGAAGTCGTACGTCTCGCGCTCGTGCCAGTCGGCCGTCGGGTAGACCGCGACCACCGACGGGATGTGCGGATCGTCGTCTGGCGCTGTGACCTCGAGCCGGATCCGGCGGTTGTGGGTCATCGACAGCAGGTGGTAGACCGCGTGCAGTTCGCGGCCCTCCTCGTCCGGGTAGTGCACGCCGGACACGCCGCTGCAGAACTCGAACCGGAGCCCGGCATCGTCGCGCAGCAGCTTGGCCACCTCGAGCAGGTGGTGCCGCCGGATGTAGAACGTGATCTCGCCTCGGTCGACGACCACCTTCTCGATCGGGCCGCCCTCGGGGCTCGACGTGGCGACGTCGGAGAAGCCGGCCTCGAGTCGGTCGGCCACGTCGTCGTGCCACCCGCCGTACGGCCGGCGAGACGGACCCGGCATCGCGACCGGGCGACGCAGCCGGCCGTAGCCCGACGTGTCGCCGGTGCCCTCGGCACCGAACATGCCCTCGCGGACCTCGACGACCTCCAGCTGGGTCGAGTCCGGGGTCGCGGGGAGATCCTCGCGGGCCTCGTCGGCCGGGCCCGACTCGTTTTCGCTCACCTCAGCAGGCCCTTCATGTCCGACGTGGTGGACGCCGTCAACGCGGCGCGCTCACGCTCCTCGATCGCGGCCTCCCGGTTCTCACCGAGCGGCATGTGCTGAATCTTGTCGTGCAGCTTGAGGATCGAGTCGATCAGCATCTCGGGCCGCGGCGGGCAGCCCGGCAAGTACATGTCGACCGGCACGACGTGGTCGACGCCCTGGACGATCGCGTAGTTGTTGAACATGCCGCCGGAGCTGGCGCAGACGCCCATCGCGAGCACCCACTTCGGGGCCGCCATCTGGTCGTAGATCTGCCGCAGCACGGGCGCCATCTTCTGGCTCACCCGGCCGGCCACGATCATCAGGTCGGCCTGCCGCGGCGATGCCCGGAAGACCTCCATGCCGAACCGGCCCAGGTCGTAGCGCGGTCCGCCGGTCGTCATCATCTCGATGGCGCAGCACGCCAGACCGAACGTCGCCGGCCACAGCGATGCCTTGCGGAAGTAGCCTGCGACGCCCTCGACGGTCGACAGCAGGACCCCGCTGGGGAGTTTCTCCTCGATGCCCATGGCCTACCTCCTCTCGGCCTCAGTCCCACTCCAGGCCGCCGCGCCGCCAGACGTAGGCGTAGGCGATGGCCACGGTGCCGACGAACAGCAGCATCTCGACAAAGCCGAACCAGGCGAGCTGATCGAAGGCGACCGCGAATGGGTAGAGGAAGATGATCTCGACGTCGAAGACGATGAACAGCATCGCCGTGATGAAGTACTTCACGGGGAACCGGCCGCCGCCTACGGGCTGAGGTGTCGGCTCGATGCCGCACTCGTACGAGTCGAGCTTGGCGCGGTTGTAGCGGCGGGGTCCCGTGAGCCATGCCGCGACGACCGAGAAGACGGCGAATCCGCCGGCCAGCAGTCCGAGCGCGAGTATCGGGACATAGAGGTCCACGTCGATGCGCTCCCTTCTCCCTCCGCGTGATTTCGGGCCGGGCGTGGGGCCGGCTCGTCATCCTAGTGAGCGATGCCGTATTGACTTGGGTCGGGTCAGGCCGCGGGCGTCACCTTCGACAGGGCGTTGATGATCCGGTCGGAGGCGTCGCCGCCGCGCGGGTCGGTCAGGTTGGCCAGCAGCTTGAGTGCGAATCGCATCAGCCGGGGGTGATGCATCCCGTGGTCGGTCGCCACCTTCATGACCGACGGGTTGCCGATCATGCGGACGAACAGGCGCCCGAGTGTGTAGTAGCCCCCGTACCTCGCGTCGAGCGCGGCTGGGTAGGCCTGCAGCGCTCGCTCCCGCTCGGCCGCGGGTCGGCCCCGCGCCTGGACGATCGCGTCAGCGGCCATCTCGGCCGACTCCAGGGCGTACGCGATGCCCTCGCCGTTGAACGGGTTGACCATGCCACCGGAGTCGCCGACCAGCAGCAGACCCCGGGTGTAGTGCGGCTTGCGGTTGAACCCCATCGGCAGTGCGGCACCGCGGATCGGGCTGGTGCGATGGGGCTCGCTGAAGCCCCACTCCTCCGGCATGTGCTCGAGCCAGCGGCGCAGCAGTTCCTTGTAGTCGACCTTGCCGAACGCCGACGACGTGTTGAGCAGCCCGAGTCCGACGTTGCACGTGCCGTCTCCGACGCCGAAGATCCAGCCGTAGCCGGGCAGCAGGTTGCCCTGCCCGGGGTCGCCGTCCCACAGCTCCAGCCACGACTCGAGCCAGTCGTCGTCGTGGCGCGGGCTCTCGTAGTAGGTCCGGACCGCGACCCCCATCGGGCGGTCATCTCGCTTGGCCATGCCGAGCGCCAGCGGCAGCCGGGCCGAGTTGCCGTCGGCCGCGACGATCAACGGCGCGGTATACGTCGTCGGCTCGCCGACCTTGCGACCCTTGTCGTCCACGGGCCGGGCTTGCACGCCGACGACTCGGCCGGTCCGCTCGTCGACGACGGGGTCGGTGACCGCCGTACGTTCGAGCAGCTGGGCTCCGGCCTTCTGGGCGTGCCGGGCCAGGATCTCGTCGAAGTCCATCCGGGTGCGGACCAGGCCGAAGCTCGGATACTCGGAGAGATCGGGCCAAGGCACCGCGAGTTGCTGCCCACCGCCCACGATCCGCAGGCCGTAGTTCTTGATCCAGCCGGCCGACTCGACGTCGATGCCCATCTGCAGCAGCTGGCGCACGGCCCTTGGAGTGAGTCCGTCGCCGCAGACCTTCTCCCGGGGGAACGCCGTCTTCTCCAGCAAGACGACGTCGACGCCGGCCTGCGCGAGGTAGTAGGCCGTCGCGGAACCCGCAGGACCGGCGCCGACGACGATGACGTCGGCCTGCCGCTCCTCTCCGGTGATCCCGGTCATGCCCATCCCTCGCGTGCAGGAGAACGCCTACGAGTACTCGTGCGTTTGTGAATCACTTCACGAATGCGTCAGCGTCAGTCTATGCCTCTCCACCCGGGCGATGCGACCGGGTTGGGTGCTATGCACAGGGAGCGTGTGGGCAGGGGTTATCCCCAGGATGAAGTCGGCGGTGGTGAGCGTCGTCGAGGCGGTCCTAGGTTCGGCACGTGATCGACAACCGCGTGCGCGAGCTGGTCGGCGAACTCCGGCCGGGCACCGACGCGTGCCCGCCCGATGAGCGGGTGGATCGGATCGCGGCGCTCGATCGCGCCATCAACATCCTGCATGCCGCGCTGAGCGTGGAGACCGCGGCCTTCGCCGAGCAGCGGCGTGCCGAGGATCTCGCAGACGGGATCGCCGCAGACGGTGCCGGACGGGGAGCGGCGACCGAGTTGGGCATGGCCCGGCGAGTGTCCAAGGAGACGATCGACTATCAGCTTGCCTTCGCCAAGCCACTCGTGGACGACCTTCCACAGCTTCTGGCGGCCTGCCTCGACGGCCAGGTCTCGCAGGCTGCGGCCAAGCATGTCGTCAAGGCCTGCGAGACCCTCGACCGCGAGCAGCGCCGGGCGCTCGACGGTGATCTGACCGAGCTGGCAGTCCGGCTGACGCCCGGGCAGGTCAAGAAGGCGTCGGATCGTCGAGTGACCGCCGCCGACCCTGGCGCCGCCATCGCCAAGGCCCGAAAGGCGCGGGCCGAGAAGAGCATCCGCGCCATCGTCAACGGTGACGGGACGGGGACATTGCTGGCGACCCTGCCGATCGAGCAGGCCGTCGCGTCCTGGCAGGCGCTGGACCACGAGGCACGCGGCCGACGCGCGGACGGCGACGAGCGCCCGATCCGGGCGCTGATGTGCGACCTGTTCGTCGAGCGGGTCACCGGACGCACGCCGGCGGTCGATCTGAACCTCGAGGTCGGCGTCGTGATCTCTGCCAGCAGCCTCCTTGGCGTCGACGACCAGCCGGCCAAGGTCGTCGGTCACCAGGGCGGTGACTACGGCGTTCTGCCGGCCGGTCTGGCTCGCGAGCTCGCCGGGTCGGAGTCGGCCTGGGCTCGCCGCCTGGTCTGCGATCCCTTCGACGGGACGCTGTTGTCGATGGACACCCGGAAGCGCCGCTTCGACGGCGCCCTGCGCAAGTTCTTGCTCCACCGCGACGGCACCAGCCGTCGCCCGTTCTCTGACGCGCCGATCTACGAGATCGACCACGCGATCCCCTATGCCGACGGCGGCTCGACGGCAGCTGCCAACGGGCACGGCCTGGCCAATCAGGACCACCGGATTCGCGATCTGCCGCGGTGGCGGATCGAGCCGATCGACGGGGACACCGCCAAGGGATGTCGCTGGACCACGCCGACCGGGCATACCTACACATCGCGGCCGCCGCCCATCCTCGGCCACGGCAACGCCCGGGCGAGGCTCCGAAGGCGCCGCACCGACGAGTGACGCGGCAACGACGCAGTGACGGGTGAGCTGACTAGCATCGGGGGCCGTGCCTAGCCCTATCGACCGTGCGCTCGCCCCGATGGATCCCGGCTATCGCGACCTGATCGAGGCGCTGGTCGCGGTGGCCGACCCGGACGACCGGATCCGGGCGGTGTGGCTCGGCGGATCGATCGCCCGGGGCGTATCGGACGCCGGCTCCGACCTGGACGTGATCCTGGCGGTTCGTGACGAGGCTCGAGCCGACTTCGAGACCGGCTGGCGCGACTGGCTCGACTCGGTCGCGCCGATCCTGCTGGCCGAGCAGGTGCCCGGCGTCTCGGGCATCTTCGCGGCCACGACGATCGACTGCCTCCGGCTCGACATCGTCATCGAATCGGTCCGCGAGCTGGCCGGCACGCCCTATCGCACCCGCCTCGCCGTGATCGACCGGGACGGCCTGACCGACCAGATCCCCGCCGCCGAGCCGGAACCAGGACCCGACCACGATCGGATCGGCGCGCTGATCCACGAGTTCCACAGGCAGCAGGCGATCTTCCCAGCAGCCGTCGTGGCCCGGGAGGACTGGCTGCTCGGCGTCGTCGCGGTTCATGAGATGCAGCGCCTGCTCTTCCAGCTCTTCGTGGCATGCAACGCGCCGCTGCCGCCGATGGGCGTCAAGCAGTGGAGCAGCCGACTCACCGCCGAGCAGCGGCGCGTCCTCACAGAGCTGCCGCAGCCGACCGCCACGCGAGCCGAGGTCATCGCGGCGATGCTGGGCGTGCGCGAGGCGTTTCGCGAGTACGGGAGGCGCCTGACCGCATCGGTCGGCGTCGAATGGCCGGACGACGTCGATGCGGCCGTCACCGCGTACTGGCGCCGGGTCAGCCTGGTCGACTGAGTCGACTCCGGGCGACCCGGCGGCGCTAGCGTGCTGTCCGTGACCGCCGATGGGGACCGCAGCGACGACATGGTGCTGCCTTTGTGGCGGGCACTCGTCGTGTTCCGGATCGTCACCTGGGGCTTCGCGGTCGTCGCGGTCTACCTGCGCCGCGACGAGATCGACCACATGTCTGGCGCCGTCATCGTCCTCGCTGCCATGGCGGTGTGGACCGTCGTCGTCTCGGTGGCCTACAGCCGCGACTGGGGCCGAAACTGGCAGTTCGCGGCGATCGATCTCGCGGTCACGCTGGTCTGCATGGCGGGCAGCGTCCTCGCCTACCCGCTCGAGCGGATCCAGGACGGCGCGTCGATCCTGACGTCGGTGTGGGCCGCCGGGCCGACCCTGGCGCTGGCCGTCGCGGCCGGTTTCACCGGCGGCCTGATCGGCGCCGGCGTGACCAGCCTGGCGCTGGTCGGCATCCGGGTGCGCTTCACGACCGTCGAGGTCAACAACATCCAACTGCTCGTGATCGCTGGGCTGGTCGTCGGCTATGCCGCGACGACCACCCGGCAGGCCCAGACCCGGCTCCGCGAGGCGATCGCGGGCCGAGCCGCCGCCGAGGAGCGAGAGCGGCTGGCTCGGTCGATCCACGACGGTGTGCTTCAAGTCCTCGCGCACGTCAAGCGCCGGGGCGCCGTGCTCGGTGGCGAGGCCGCCGATCTAGGTGACCTGGCCGCCGAGCAGGAGGTCGCCTTGCGTTCGCTGATCACGCGCCGGCCGCAGCCCGCCGACGGTCAGGCCGATCTGTGCTCGGCGCTGTCCGATCTGCAGACCACGACCGTCGAGGTGGTCGTGCCGGCCCAGGCAGTGCCACTGGACGGCCAAACGATCCGCGAGCTGCACGCCGTGGTGACCGAGGCGCTGGCCAACGCGAGCCGGCACGCCGGACCGGACGCCCGGGCCTGGGTCGTCGTCGAGGACCTGGGCGATGCGGTCGTCCTGTCGGTTCGGGACGATGGCGTCGGCATCGCACTACACCGGCTCGACGAGGCCGCCCGCGACGGACATCTCGGCGTCTCCCGGTCCATCCGGGGCCGGGTGCATGGCCTCGGCGGCCGGATCGAGCTCGTCACCGCACCCGGGGAGGGAACCGAATGGGAGATCACGATCGACAAGCCGAGCCGCCGGTGAGCATTCGGGTGATGATCGTCGACGACCACCCGATCTGGCGCGAGGGCGTCGAGCGCGACCTCACCGAGCGGGGGTACGTCATCGTAGCCACCGCAGCGGACGCGGCGTCAGCTGTACGCATCGCGACCGCGACCCGGCCGGACATCGTGCTGATGGACCTCCAACTCGGCGAGGGCTCCGGAGTCGACGCGACCAAGGGGATCCTGCTGGCGCTCCCGGAGACGCGCGTGCTCGTACTGTCAGCAAGCGCCGAGCACACCGACGTGCTCGACGCGGTGAAGAACGGCGCCTCGGGCTACCTGGTCAAGTCCGCGTCGGCGGCCGAGCTCGACGACGCCGTACGCCGCACCGCCGATGGCGACGCGGTCTTCAGCGCCGGCCTGGCCGGTCTACTGCTCGGTGAGTACCGGCGGCTGAACGACGAGCCGGAGCCGGACGCGCCGAAGCTGACTCCCCGGGAGACCGAGGTGCTGCGGCTGGTCGCCCGCGGACTGACCGCGCGTCAGATCGCGTCCCGGCTCGTCCTGTCCCATCGCACGGTCGAGAACCACGTCCAGAACACGCTGCGCAAGCTCCAGTTGCACAACCGGGTCGAGCTGGTCCGCTACGCCATCGAGCACGGCATCGACGACGCGGACCAGGACGAGACCGACTAACCGGACTGCCGGGCAGCAGCCGGCGCCGACTCGGCCCCCGCAGCGGCATCGGCCTCGTCCACCTGACCGTCACAGGGCCGCGAGCAGTCCGGCGCGACGACGGAGTCGGACTTCTCCGCGGGCTTCCGCACCCGATCCTGCGACACCGCGACGCCGGCCAACACGATCAAGCCACCGATGGGCTGGTACCACTCGATGCTCTCGCCGAGCACCGTCGTGCCGACGATGACCGCGAAGACCGGCACCAGGTAGGTCACGGTCGCCGCTCGACTTGCGCCGATCAGCCGGATGTTGCGCATGTGGATGACGAAGGCGAGACCGGTGCCGAGGGCGCCGAGCGCCAGCACACTGCCGATGACCTTGAGCGACAGATCGGTCGGCGCCGGCGGCGCACCTGCCACGAGCGGGGCGACGATCAGCAGCCACCCCGTCGCCGCGATCAGCATGCCGGCCGACAAGGCGGGGCCGGACTCCTTCGCGTCGGCTATGAACCGCTTCTGGTACGGAATGGCGATGCCGTAACACGTGGCCGCGCCGAGGCACATCAGTTGGCCGGACAGCTCACCGCCGCTGACCCCCTGCCAGACGCCGAGCACCGTCAGCACGCCGATGAAGCCCAGGAGGAGTCCGGCCAGCCGGTGGATCGTGAACCGCTCGGTACGGAACACCAGGACCGCGATCGGCAGGACCACCAGCGGAGTCGTGCCGTTCCAGATGCCGGCGAGCAGCGACGGGATCCGCTGCTCGCCGTAGCCGAAGAGCGTGAACGGCAGCGCGACTCCGACGGCGCCGAGCACCACCAGGTGCATCCACAGGCGAGGCGACCGGGGCAGCGGATCGCGCCGGATCGCCAGGATGATCAGCAGGGTCAGCGCGCCGGTGAGGACCCGACCGAGCGTCACGTACGTCGGATGCAGCTCCCGGATCCCGACCTCGATGAACAGGAAGCTGCAGCCCCAGATGGCGGCGAGTGTCACCAGGCCGGGGAGCCAGACTCCGAGGGCGGGCGTGTCCGTCGTCGTTTGCGCGCGAGCAGTGGTGGTCACCGGACCAGGATGACTCACGGCCCCGACCGACGTCTGGCGGTTTTCGGCCACCGGACCATGACATCCGGACAACCATCGACGGGAGGGTGAGTGCTCAGGGTCGTACGGCGTGGTGCAGCGCCACGATGCCACCGGTGAGATCGCGCCAGGCGACGTCGCGCCATCCGGCGGCCGCGATCCGCTTCGCCAGCGCCGCCTGATCGGGCCAGGCCTGGATCGACTCGGCCAGATAGACGTACGCGTCCGGGCTGGACGACACCCGCCGTGCGACCGGTGGCAGCGCCCGCATCAGGTACTCCAGGTAGACCCGTCGGAACGGCGCCCAGGTCGGGTGGCTGAACTCGCACACGACGAGCCAGCCTCCCGGCTTGGTGACCCGGGCGATCTCGCGCAGCGCGGCGTCGGGATCGACGACGTTGCGCAGCCCGAACGACATCGTCACCGCCGCGAAGGCGCCATCGGCGAACGGCAGACGGGTCGCGTCGCCGGCCGTGAACGGCATCGTGGGGCGGGCCCGCTTGCCCTCGCGCAGCATGCCGAGCGAGAAGTCGCAGGGCACGACGAACGCCCCCGCGGCCTCGAACGGCTCGCTGGACGTGCCGGTACCTGCCGCCAGATCGAGTACCCGATCGCCCGGTCGCGGTGCCACGGTGCGCAGCACATCACGCCGCCAGCGACGCACCTGACCGAGGGACAGGACGTCGTTCGTGACGTCGTAGCGACGGGCGACCGCGTCGAACATCGCCGCCACCTCGCGCGGCTGCTTGTCCAACGTGGCTCTCGTCACGCCTCATACCCTCGCACGCCGCCGACGACAGCAGCATGTCTAGGGTGGTCGACGGTAAGGGTGCGGATTGGCAGGGGAGCGGGTACGTGAGCGAGCGTGCGAGCGAACGGTCCAACGCAGCAGCGAGTTCGCGAGCGGAGCCGACGAGCGGCAGCGAGGAGGCGCCGTGAGCGAGCTGGCGCCGGGTCCGTCGGATGCACCGACGGTCGTCGTGCGGACGATTCGGATTCCCGACCCAGGCGGTCTGCTCGCCGTACTCCCCCAAACCGACCCGATGGCGTGGGTACGCCGCTCCGAAGGCATCGTCGGCTGGGGCACCGCCACGCGGATCGACACGTCCGGTCCGACCCGGTTCGCCGACGCCGACGCCTGGTGGCGCGATCTGACCGGCCGGACCGTCGTACGCGACGAGGTCGGACTGCCGGGCAGTGGGCTGGTCGCCTTCGGGTCGTTCGGCTTCGCGGACGATCCCGGCGACTCGAGCCTGATCGTGCCGGAGGTGGTCGTCGGCCACCGGATCGTCGACGACGAGCCGATCTGGTGGGTCACGACGGTGGGCGTGGGCGGCTTCGCGGCAACGCCGAGCGTCGTACGGTCGCCTTCGCCGCTGCCGCCGGGCGATCTGACCTACACCGACGGCGCGATGTCCGGTGTCGCGTGGGCGCACCAGGTACGCGAAGCGGTGCGCCGGATCGGCACCACCGAGCTCGAGAAGGTCGTGCTCGCCCGGGACCTGGTCGCGACCGCCGGCGAGCCGATCGACGTGCGCTGGCCACTGCATCGGCTGGCGGTCGCCTACCGGTCGTGCTGGACCTACCACGTCGACGGGCTGCTCGGCGCGACGCCGGAGATGCTGGTCCGACGCGAGCGCGGGCTGGTCACGTCGCGAGTGCTCGCCGGCACCATCCAGATCACCGGAGACGACACCCATGACCTCGCGCAGGCGGGCGCCCTCGCCAAGAGCAGCAAGGACCTCGAGGAGCATGAGTACGCCGTGCGCTCGGTCGCCCACGCGCTCACGCCGCACTGCCGGAGCATGAACGTGCCGGAGACGCCGTTCGTACTCCACCTGCCCAACGTGATGCACCTCGCGACCGACGTCACCGGAGTCATCAACGCCGGCGACTCCGCCTCGTCGCTGGCGCTGGCCGCCGCGCTGCATCCGTCGGCCGCCGTCGGGGGCACGCCGACCAACCTCGCGGTCGAAGCCATCGCCGAGCTCGAGGGCATGCCGAGGGGCCGCTACGCCGGTCCGGTCGGCTGGATGGACGCGTCCGGCGACGGCGAGTGGGGCATCGCACTGCGTTGCGGGGAGGTGTCCGGTTCGCGAGTACGGCTGTTCGCCGGCTGCGGCATCGTCGCCGGTTCCGACTCCGAGGCCGAGCTCGCCGAGGCACAGGCGAAGCTCGTACCCATGCGGGACGCACTCGGCCGCTGACCAGACGGATCTTGAGGAATTCGGGTAGCGATAGCGACCCCGATCGCTCAAGACTCGTGCGATGGACCCATCCGACCGGACCGAGGCGGAGCGCCGGCTCGATCGCGTATTCCGGGCCGCGGATGCACCCGGTCTGCTCGAGGCGCTGACCGAACGCCTGCCGCCGACCGACCTGCAGACCCTCCTGCTCGAGGTCTACCGACGACGCGCCGCCGACGTCACTCCGAGCCAGCTGCTCGCACGCTACGAGAGCAACCGCTTCGTATCGCGGTCGCCGGTCGACCCGCTCGCGCAGGCTCGTCTGGACGCGACGATCCACGAGCGGCTGGCCGCCCACGGCGTCACCGGTGTCACGCTGTCCCCGGTCACTCCGCTCGGAACCAACTCGGCGATCGCGACCGTTGACCAGCACAAGGTGCTGACCACGATCCGCAACACCGAGGTCGTCGCCGACGCGACCAACGTCCTCGCCCTCGAGTGCGCGCTGCGACGTCGCGAGCGGCTGCGATCCGACCCGCGGGCTCGCGATCGGGTACGGATGGGCGCGACGCATCGGGTGATCCGGGCTCAGCAGTTCGAGGGCCGCGGCACGATGGCGCACTTCGCCCTGCTGTCGCTATGTACGGCCGGACGCGACGAGGGCTCGCTGCGGTTCGAGACGTCCGCCCTGGTCGGGCAGATCGAGGTGCATGTGGACGTGCTCACGCGGGTGGGCGAGGTCGGTTGCCACGTCTCCGACGTACGCGTCTCGGTCACCGATCTGACCGGCGGACGGCATCGCGACGTCTTGCGCGAGCGGGTCGTCGATCGCCTCGCGTCCGACCACCCCGACCTGTCAGTCGGCTTCGACGACGAGCGGCAGCACGGTGTCGGCTACTACGTCGACGCCTGCTTCGAGATCCAGGCTCGTACACCGGACGGAGCCGAGCTCAGCATCGCCGACGGCGGCCTGACCCGCTGGACCGCGGCACTACTCCACAACGCCAAGGAGCGCCTAGCGATCAGCGGCCTCGGCATCGAGCGGCTGCTGGCGGAGTTCGGGTCGGACGGATCTTGAGGGATCGCGGTCGCTACGCCGTCTCCGCGACCCAGTGCATCGGGTCGCCGGCGCCGAGATCGGTGATGCCGGCCGAGTGCAGCGCGCCGATGACGACGGTCCGCCGGGTCGTGCCGAAGGCCAGCACATGCGCCAGCATGCCGCCGTACGTGAACACCTCCGGCGGATCGCAGAGCGCGTCGACGAACGACTCGTCGAGCCGCCCCTCCCGTACGAGATCGTCGACCAGCGTCGTGAACTCGGAGCCGGCGCGCTCGAGCCGGGTACGCATGGTCGAGACCGACTCGTGCTCCTCGACGCTCCAGTCGTAGTCGCGACCGGCGACGGCGCAGTCCCACATGTCGAGTTGCCCGATCAGACGCGACAACGCGGACCGGATCGAGACTCCGTCGTCGAGGTACTCCACCGAGAGCTCGATCGGGCGATCCAGGGTCTCGTCGTCGAGTCGCGCGGCACGATCGACGATCTCGCCGATCAGCCAGACGTGATGTTGCACAATGCGCTGGAGGAGGTCCATGTCAGTGACCTTTCTGCGAGCGGGGACGCGCAGGCCCCCAAGCGGGTGGTAGTGGACGCCGCTCGGTGCCTCGATCTGCAGCCGCGGCCCAGGCGTACGCCGCCACTGCGACGGCGGCAGCCCGTAGGCGCGGGCGAACGCCCGGGTGAACGCCTCATGCGAGCCGTAGCCGGCCGCGACCGCGATGTCGAGCACGCTGTCGTGGCCGGCGATCAGCTGGTAGGCGGCCCGTTCGAGCCGGATCCGGCGGCGGAACCGCGCGGGTGTCTCGCCCGCCGCGGCCGTCACGACGCGGTCGAAGTGGAACCGCGACATGTGAGCCCGACTCGCGACGTCCTGACCGTTCAGGTCGGGGTCGTCGAGGCCGTCGGCGATGACGTCCACGAAGCGGCCGAAGGTGTCGACGGTCGTACTCACACGACAATGCTCCTGCGCCGGTCAGCCACCGGCTTGATCGGTTTTGCCGAGGTCGGTCGCGCGGACGGCTTCCTTGGTGAGGGGTACGGCGGGTGCCGCCACACTCAGCTCGCGAACGCCGAGCCGCAGCAGGGTCGGGACCGCTTGCGGATCGGCCGCGAGCTCGCCACAGACCGCCACGGTGACCCGGTCGCCGGCGCCCTCGCAGGTGGCCTGGATGAGTCGCAGGATCGCCGGATGCATCGGATCGACGATGCTCGCAACGGCCTCGTTGCCGCGCTCGGCGGCCAGCGTGTACTGGGTGAGGTCGTTGGTGCCGATGCTGAAGAAATCGACATCCTCCGCGAGAGTGGCCGCCGTGAGTGCGGCCGCCGGGACCTCGACCATGATGCCGACCTCGAGCTCCGGCGGCTGGCCCTTGCCGACCCGGTCGATCGCGTCGGCGAGCAGCCCACGTGCGGCCGCGACCTCGTCGGGAGTGGTCACCATCGGGAACATGACGCTGACCGGCGTCTGGTGCGCAGTCCGCACGATCGCCGTCAGCTGATCGCGCAGCAACTCCGGCCGGGCTAGGGCGAGCCGGATGCCACGCAGCCCGAGGAACGGGTTCGCCTCGGGCGGCATCGGCAGGTACGACAGGGGCTTGTCGCCGCCGACGTCCAGGGTCCGGATCGTCAGGCGCCGACCGCCCATCGCCCCGGCCAGTGCGAGGTACGCCGACTCCTGCTCGTCGACGTCCGGCGCTGATGTACGGCCGACGAACAGGAACTCCGACCGGACCAGGCCGGCCATCTCGGCGCCCGCCGCGGCGGCTGCCTCGGCCTCGTCAGTCGATGCCACGTTGGCGGCCACCGTGATGGTCGTACCGTCCCGGGTCACCGCCGGCTCGTGGGCCCGCGCCTGTGCCTCGCTGCGCTGGTCCTGCTCGGCCCGGGCGCGGCCGGCGAACCGCTCTCGGGTCTCGGCGTCCGGATCGATCACCAACTCCCCGTCGCCGCCGTCCATCGCCAGGGTCACGCCGGCCGCGACGTCGAGCACCCGCGGTCCGGCCGCGACCAGCATCGGAATGCCACGGGCCCGGGCCAGGATCGCCGCGTGGGCGGTCGGACTGCTGTGGGCCAGGACGACGCCGGTGGTCCGTTCGGAGTCGAGGGCGGCGGCCTGGGCCGGAGTCAGGTCGGCCGCGACCAGAATGCCGTCGCCGACCAGCGACTCGATCGGCTCGCCAGCGAGGGCCCGAAGCACTTGGTCCCCGACGGCCCGGATGTCCGCGGCCCGCGCCGCCATGTAGTCGTCGCCGACCGCCTCGAGGTCGCTGGCCGCGGCGGCCACCTTGTCGGGCCAGGTCGACGGCGACTCGGCCGCGGCCGCCAGGTCGTCGAGCACGAGCAGATGGGCATCGAAGATGGCGGCCTCGGCGGCACCGGCGGACCGGGTGGCGGCGTCTCGGGTCCGATGCAGCTCGGCACGCACCTGCTCGATCGCGGCTGACAACGCCGCCCGATCGGCCTCGGGGTCGCCGGTCGACCCGGGCGGCGGCGGTGTCGGCCGGTCGGCGAGCCGCCAGGCCGGTCCGACGACGACGCCGGGCGAAGCCGCGAAGGGACCGGTGTCGGAGACCGTCGGCGGTGGCGGCGGCGCGTCCACGTCGTCGAAGTTGCGAGCCGCCAGATCACGGGCGAAGCCGACCGCCGCCTCCGCCTCGGGCCCGGTCGCCCGGATCTCGATCTGGTGCCCGCGCATCGCGCCGAGTGCGGCGACCCGGGTCAGACTGCGCGCGGGCGCGGGACCGGCTCCGGTCGTGACGTTGCGCAAGGTGATGTCGGCGTCGAACCCGGCGAGCCCGCTGACCAGCCGCGCGGCGGGCCGGGCATGCAGCCCGTGGACCGGTGTCACCTCGAACTGCTCGACGGCCTCAGGCCCGGCTCGGGTTGGCTCGCCAGCGCCATCGGCAGCGGCGCCCGCGCCCATGTCCGCGCCGGCGCCCGCATCGGATCCAGGCACGACGTCGCCCACCTGCTGCCGCTTCGCCGCCAGGGCGCCGACCGCCTCGGCGACGACGTCGGCCCGACTCGCGCCACCGGCGGCCGAGACGCTCGCCGCGAGCAGCCCCTCGACCAGCGGACCGGAGCACAGACTCACCCGGTCGCGCTGCTCGTCGGGCAGCAACTCCAACGCGAGTTCCGCGCTGAGCACGGCGCTGCCGATGTCCATCAGTACGAGCACGCCGGCGCCGGAGTCGACCTCCTCGATCGCGGCCATGATCTGTGTCGCGTCGGTGCCGAAGGTCGTCTCGTCCAGCCCGGCGGCCAGGGCCACGCGGACCGGCTGGTCGGCCAACATCTCGGCCGCGAGGTCATAGGCCGCCGTGGCCAGGGCATGGCTGTGCGAGACGACGACGATGCCGACGGTGGATGCTGACGAATCTTGAGGGGTTTGGGCTGCCATGGCTACCCGTACCCCTCAAGATCCGTCGGAGACCATGGCTGCCGCGAGCGTCTCGAACAGCAGGGTCGACGACGCGGCGCCCGGATCGAGATGCCCGATGCTGCGCTCGCCGAGATAGCTGGCCCGGCCCTTGGTGGCGAGCATCGGGATCGTCGCGTCGCGTCCGGTGGCAGCGGCCTCAGCGGCGGTCTTCATCGCCTCGGCCGGCGACTGACCGGCGCCGAGCGCCTCGTCTAGGGCGTCCAGCGCCGGCAGCATCGCGTCGAGCATGGTCTTCTCACCGAGCTCGGCCTTGCCCCGCGCCTTGATGCCCTCGCATCCGGCGCGGAGCGCGGCCGCCAGTCCGGGTCCGTCCAGCGACGTGGCGTCGCCGGCGGCCGCACCCATCCGCAGGAAGAACGTGCCATAGAGCGGGCCGCTGGCCCCGCCGACCGTGCTGACCAGCTTCATGCCGGTGCGCTTGAACAGCGCCGCGAGGTCGGCCGGTTGGTCCGGCAGATCGCCGGCGACCGCGCTCATGCCGCGCGTCATGTTGATGCCGTGGTCGGCGTCCCCGATGGCGGCGTCGAGCTCGGTCAGCCAGTCCTTCTCCTCGGTCACCCGGTCGGCGAAGCCCTGCAGCCAGGCCGTCGCGACACCGACGTCGAATGAAGAC